>Ga0302132_10000004_pt1 | contig 112381 bp, 90 predicted proteins | sample CB9_321_MG_FD_203113 | JGI IMG/M metagenome (GOLD analysis project Ga0302132, IMG submission 203113) | Marine microbial communities from Western Arctic Ocean, Canada - CB9_32.1 | ecosystem: Environmental > Aquatic > Marine > Oceanic | place: Canada: Western Arctic Ocean | collected 2017-09-19
GTCTTACCTATACCCCTGCGGTTAAAGAATTAGCAAGAGATAGGAGAAGGGCTGCTGTGGGAGGCATGTTCTTGCCTCAAAAGAATAGGGCTGTTGGTTATCATCCAATTATCTCTATTCTCCCTCAAGGAAACACGATGACAGCAGGGCCTGTTATAGTTTCTCCAGATCGGCGATATGTCAGGGTGGGTATATCCTTTTTTAACATGAGTGTTGGAGCAGTCCACACCTTTAACTTCTCCACTGGTCAATACCAAGCAATAGGGAGCAAATAATATGAACAGCATTGGTAAAAAAAATATTATCAGTTTTTCACTATATGGTAATAAACCAAACTATCAGGTTGGGGCGGTTGTTAACGTATTAGAAGCCAAGAGGCTTTACCCAGACTGGAAGTGTAGATTTTACACAACAGATGATGAGGGTATATGTAAACAGCTGGAATATCTTGGTGCTGAAATAGTTAGAATGGATGACCACTGGATGAATCAGGGCTATTACTATGGAAGTCTTTGGAGATTTTTAGCCGTTGATGATGCTGATATTTGTATTTCTAGAGATGCCGATTCTGTTGTAAATGAACGCGAATTAGGCGCTGTGCAGGAATGGCTAGATACCGATAAGCAATGGCATATAATGCACGACGTCATTGACCACGAAGAGAAGATCATGGCTGGCATGTTTGGATACAGGCATTATGATGAGCACAATGTGCCAGAGAGCTTGGCACAGCAGTCGGTAAGACTGTTTGACTTTAGAAAAAAGGACTCCATGCTCCAGCTTATTAAGGATTGGTTGAATGGGTCAACCAACAAAGCGAAAATTTTTGATGAAAAATTTCTTGCCAGCGTCATTCATCCGACAGTTGAAAAAAACTTTGTTTCGCATGGTATTCATGGACAACAATTTCCCGATCACGCTCCGCTTAGATATGGAGACTTTGTGGGAGCCTATTCATTTCACGTCGATGGGTGGGATGGATTTTGACTCAGCTTATCTAAGAAATTCAACATAGGCTCAAATCGGGTCAGTATATATATTTAACTTCTCCACTGGTCAATACCAAGCAATAGAAAGATAATAAAATGAAACACATCAAAGTAATAGGCCACTTCCTTATAGTCTTATGCATGACTAATATAGTGCTTCAAATCCTTCTCCATAAAGAAATGTCTAAAGAGAAGCCTGTACAGACGATGAAAATCCCAGCCCTTGACAGTCTTGCTGAAGACTCCAAGTCGAGGGAGAGCATGATTATGCAGGTCATTTTACTGGGGCAACACAAGGGTGGTCTTCATGAGAATGAATCTATAGACCTATGTCCTGCATGTGTAGCAAGTCCTAGAACACTTAAAGTAACAGATCTATAAAGGATCAAAAGATAATGCCGCCTAAAAACATAGCGCTTTGCATTGTTGCGACCAAAAGATACAAGATATTTCTAGAGCCGCTTCTTGAGTCCATTAAAAAACATTTCCTGACCCAGCATAAGATAACTTTATTTATATTTTCAGACTCTGCTGATCATAATGGCTGGTTAGACCTTGACGGTCATGATGTTCACTGGACTCAAATAGAACATCTGCCATATCCCTTGCCTACTCTATTTAGGTATAAATATTTTCTAAGAAAAGAAAACGAACTAAGCTCCTTTGACTACATTTTTTATTGCGATGCCGACACAAGGTTTGTAGGCACTGTTGGCGAAGAAATGCTTGGGCAAGGAATAACCGCTATCCAACACCCCGGAGCAGGGTCTAATGACCCTAAAGTCTTTTGGGACTTAACAGAACTGCTGGAGTGGGGATGTTTTGAAACCAACCCTAAGTCTTTAGCGTATATCCCGCCAGAAAAACAAAATAAGTATTGGTGTGGAGGTATCCAAGGAGGTTCTTCAGAAAAATACTTAGAAGTCATTAAGCTCTTAGACGAAAACATAGATGAAGACCTTAGACAAAATATACTTGCTGCATATCACGATGAGACACACTGGAATAGATATTTAGCTAACAACGAGCCAGATATAACACTCCCGTTTTGGTATTGTTTTCCAGAGTGTGTGGGGTGGGAAAATAAACAGCTTGCGTGTAAGAAAGATGTCTATGTTCCAGAAGACCAAGAAATAAAAATGTTATGTCTTGACAAAGACTTGCACGGCGGACACTACCTATTCAGAGGAGACGTGGGTGATAAAAACGTTTTTTATAAAAATACAAACCACACAGTTAAAAAGAAAGACATTATTAAGATTGATGGACAAGAATCTGTGGTACTATCAACAGGAGAGCGTGTTTTCTGGCAAGACATTGGTCAACAATGGGTAAATTACAAGGAGATAGAAAGATAAAATACTACAAAAATACCACCCAAAGCAGGAATAGATGCATAAAGTAACTCATTCAATGATGCCAATTTCTGGATTAGGAAACCAGATGTTTCAAGCCGCGTGTGCTATTGGGTATTCAATTAAACACGGGCACTCCCCTGTCTTTAATCCGCTGAAACCTGAGTATGAAAAATCTTTAGACTATGCGGATCACTGTTTCCACAACTTGCCTAAAGGCTGTGTTGAAAATGCTTCTATCGTGACTGAAGAAGAAGATGGGCTCTATAGGGATGTCCCATTTTTTAATAGCGATGTCTCTTTTTACGGCTATTTTCAATCACCTAAGTATTTTGTAGACGAAGCCTATATCAAACAGATCCTATCCTTGTCGGCGCAAGACGAAGAAGATATAAAAAAAAGATACATAGACATCCTTAAAAAGAACACAGTTTCGATACATGTCAGAAGAGGAGACTACCTATCTCCTCAACAGAGGGACTACCATCCGGTATTGCCTGTAGAATATTACGAGAAGTGCCTATCAATAGTAAAGCACGATACGATACTATGTTTCTCTAACGACACAGAATGGTGCAGAAGGAACCTCAATTTCAAAAATATCTTTTTTGTTGAAGGCAACTCTAGCTGGGAGGATATGCACCTGATGTCTTTATGTAATAATAGCATTATTGCCAACTCAACCTTGTCTTGGTGGGGAGCTTTCTTAAATAGGCACAAATACAAAAAAGTGATATTTCCATCAAAATGGTTCGGCTACAAATGTAAGTACAAGACTAAAGATATGTTTCCTACATCTTGGGAGTCAGCATGAACACACTCTAGCAAATTATAGACAAAAACAAGATATTGCTTGTGTAAAAAGTCGCTGCGGAAGCTACAATATAACAAAGGGAAATTTGCCGGACAATTAGTTGTTTTCCGGCTTCAACATTGAAAAATAAACTTTGAAGGATCTATATGGATTGGTCTCCTATATGCAACTACACGCACTATAGTTTACTCAAGGGCTTCTCTAAGCCCCACGAACTGGCGAATAAGTGTGAAGAAAATGGCTACAAGGCCTGTGGAATAACTGACTATAAGTCAATCTCTGGGGCGGTAGCTTTCTATAAGGCCTGTAAGGCTAAGGGCATAAAGCCTATAATTGGTTGCTCCTTTGATGGCTTTTCTCTCATCTCTAGAAACAAGAATGGTTGGTTCGATCTAATATCCATAGTCTCTTCGGTAGATGAGGATGGGAATCCCGACCAAGAGGCCCTCATCTCTGCCTGCTCTCGCGGGAATCTATTGGGGATTTCTGAAGATCAAGAAAACTGTCCAATTAAGGGTGGGGGATTTTTCCAGAAAACAGACTTACTAAAGGATATTTACTACTGCGAAAGAGAGGATGCCGATCTTCATAGAATACTTTTGTGTTCATCGATGAAAACGACACTCCCCAAGATAACCAGCAAACTCAAAAAGGGAGAGCTGAAAGAGATAGCAAGATTCTTCGACAGGTCTGACTACCACATGCCAGACAAGCTTGAGGTTAGTCAGAAAATAACCACAGAGAACGCGAACACGTTAAATGTGAAGAGGATCGTTGATATGTGTGAAGAGTATGAGATACTCAGCCCTCCCATGCTACCTGCTTTTCCAACCCCAGACGGAAAGTCCGAAGAAGAGTATTTGAAAGAGCTGTGCAGAGTGGGTTGGCGTGACAATCTTTTGAAAATAGGCAAGGTTGAAAGCAAAGAAAACGAAGAACTATATTTAGCTAGATTCAAAAAAGAGTTTGAAGTCATAAAAGAAGCAGACCTGTTTGGTTATTTTCTCATTGTTAGAGACATTGTTAGGTTTGTCAATAGTAAAGGCTGGCTTTCCGGTCCGGGCAGAGGATCAGCAGCTGGCTGCTTAATATCTTACCTCGTGGAAATAACAAAGATCGACCCAATGGAATTTGGTCTTTTGTTTGAAAGGTTCTACAACAGTGGGAGAAACACAGGAACCCATGTTTCCTTGCCAGACATCGACGTTGATGTTCCGGGAAACAAGAGGGACGAAATAATTTTATACCTCAAGGATAAGTACGGTCACGGAAACGTTAGTCAGATGATAACCTTTGGGAGACTACAGGGAAGAAGCGCCCTAAAAGAGGTATTAAGAATAAACAACGCCTGCTCATTCGGCGAAATGAATGAAATAACCAAAAGCATCCCAAACGAGGCAGACATATCAGACCAGCTTGAACAGATGGATAAAGAAGAAAGGTCTATCATAAGATGGGCTCTCATAAATAATCCGGAAGACCTCAGAGACTTTTGTTTTATAAACGATAACGGAGATCTGGATGGAGACTATGCGGAGTATTTTGATCAGGCTATTAAACTAGAGGGAACATTTAAAAATCAAGGGAAGCACGCTGCTGGAGTTGTAATCTCCGCCAGTGTGTTACGAGACGTTTGTCCCATGGTAAACCAGAAGAGCTCCGGAGAAAAAATCGCCGGACTCGAAATGGCAGACCTTGAGGCTCTCGGACATGTGAAGTTTGACATACTGGGAATTAACCTTCTCGATAAAATAATGAAAATTAAGGAGCTTATAAATGGCAAATCGTGATATTATTGTATTTGACTTTGAAACTGGCGGCAGAAACCCACGTAGGTGTCAACCGACACAAATTGCGGCGATGGCGTTAGACGGCAGGAGTTTAAAACCAAAGGGGACTTTTAACAGTGAAATTAGACCCATCTTAGATGATGAGAAAGCAATTGCGGCAGGTCTTGACCCAGTTGAAGACGAAGCCTTAAAGATTACCGGAAAGACAAGGACCGAGCTTGCAAAAGCCCCTCAACTCAAAACGGTCTGGAAAAAGTTCACTAATTTCGTAGACAAATACAACTGGAAGGGAACCCCGTGGTTCGCCCCAATCCCGGCTGGATTTAACATAAATGGCTTTGACATGGTTATAATCAACCGCCTATGTAAAGAGTTTGGACCACATGACGACAAGTCAGAAAGACAAAAGCTCTTTAATCCGATCTTCAAAATCGATGTTATGGATAACGTTTTTATGTGGACAGAAGCAGACCCTGACGTCAAGTCAATAAGCATGGATTCGCTCAGAGAAAGAATGGGCCTACCGAAAGATAACGCCCACGACGCACTCCAAGACGTTAAAGATACGGCAAATATAATGATTAAGTTTATGAAGACGCATAGAGCTGTCTACAGAAACATGAAAATAGAACAAGCGTTTGCAGACGGAGATCTTTATGTCTGAATTTTGTCTAGAAGACGAGAAGACTTGGAACCTTTTCAAGGAAGGGAAGACCAAGGGAATTTTCCAGCTTGAAAGCAACCTTGGCAGATCTTGGTCAAAGAGGGTCTCTCCATCAAACATAGAAGAGCTTTCGGCTCTCATAGCCTTAATTAGACCCGGTTGTCTCAAGGCGATTAGTAACGGGAAGTCTATGACACAGCACTATGTGGACAGGAAGTCCGGAAAAGACGAGGTGGAATTTCTACACGAGTCGTTAGAGGAAGTTCTGGGTAAGACTTATGGGGTCTTGGTTTATCAGGAGCAGTCTATGATGATAGCCCAAAAAATAGCTGGGTTCAACTTAGAAGAGGCAGACATCCTAAGGAAGGCGATTGGTAAAAAGAAAGCTGGCTTGATGGCTCAAGTCAAGGGTTCTTTTATTAAAGGTTCTGCCAAGATGGATATCGTGTCCAAAGATGAGGCTGAAGAGATTTTTAGCTGGATCGAAAAGTCTTCTAGGTATGCATTTAATAAGTCCCACTCAGTTGCATACGCTATGAACTCATACATGAGCGCTTGGTATAAAGCAAATCACGTAAACGAGTTTTTTCTTTCATACTTTTACCATGCGGTAGACAAGCAAGATCCTCACCAAGAGATATATGAGTTAGTATCTGAAGCAAAGCTTTTTGATTTGTCTCTTATGACCCCCAGCATTATAAACCATTACCCCAAGTTTCACGAGCATCAGGGCGGCATATTATTTGGCGTAAAAGATGTGAAGTCGTTAACGGGTAAAAACGGAGATAAGGTTATTCAGGCGATAAAGGATCTTAAAGAGGACTTGCTGGTGGATATTTCCAGAGCCTCGTGGATGGACATTCTCCTTGGCCTAGCCCCAAAAATACCCTCCACCGCCTTCAAGGCGCTGGCCTCCGTTGGGTTCTTTAGGGGTTTTGGTCAGACTATCACACGCAACAGAGCCCTATATGAATATGAAATTTATCGGTCTTTGACAAAAGCAGAATCTGAGTGGGTGCAGAGAAACTACCAAGAAGAGAAGTGGGAAAGCTTAGTGGAATGCTTCACTGACTTGGCTCCCCTGAAGAAGAATGGTGGAGGAACAAGCAGGTTTGAAAGAAATCAGGTGGTCACAAACGAGATACACTTTTTAAACAACCCTCCCTACGACATGGATGATGATCCGGGCTGGATAATTGATCAAGAGGTTAAGTTTCTAGGTTGTCCGGTTTCCTTTTCTAAGATTGAGGCAGCCGACACCTCTGACGCAAACACCACCTGCAAAGAGATAGTTGAAGGAAAGACAGGAAAGGCTCTTTGTGTCGCGGGGAATATTAACCGTTTGTCAAACTACAAGGTCAAAAAAGGAGAGTCTAAGGGTAAGCTCATGTCATTCTTAACAATAGAAGACGAGACCTGTTCGTTAGACAGTATGGTGGTCTTCCCTAAGACTAGAGAAAAATATCAATACGTGCTATATGAAGGCAACAACCTTATTTTTTGCGGCTCTGTCAGCAAAACGGATGAGTCTTTTATAGTAAATAAGATATATGAGATTTAATTAATGTGCTTTTTACCGTAATACCCTATATAATAGGATGTAACATTTTGACATACAGACAGGAGTACCTATGAACCTTTGTTCTTTCACCGGTTTCTTGGTTGAAGACCCCGTGCTTACAAATAAAAACAACGTTAGCGTTGTAAACTTTACCCTAGTGATGTATAGTTATCGCAGAACAAAGAGCACAGGGGAGAAGAGCAGGACCCCGACCTTTTTAGATTTTGAGGCGTGGCACACTGGGGCTGAAACAATAAAGAAATTCGCAAAGAAAGGCTCTAAAATTAGCGTCTTTGCGTCAGCGAAAAATACCGCTAAAGGTTACAGGGATGTTATTTTCAGAGTCAATGAGTTTGACTTTGCTGAAGTACTTGACAACGAAAATATTGAGGAAATTATAAATGCGTAAGAAAAGAATACTTTTTTGTAGTGAGGCCACATTTCTAAACACGGGGTACGCAACGTACACGAGGGAAATCTTAAACTACCTACACTCAACGGGTAAATATGACCTTGCGGAAATGGCATCCTACGGAGAGAGAAATGACCCTAGGAGCCAAGACATCCCTTGGAAGTACTATGGCGTTATGCCAAATCAGAACTGTGAACCGGCATCCTCTCAGGAAGAGGTGGACTCGTATAACTCAAGCCCTCAGAACCAATTTGGCGCCTTCGTGTTTGAGAAGGTATGCCTAGACTTCTTCCCGGACATAGTTTGTGACATTCGAGACTTCTGGATGCTAGAGTTTCAAGAAAACTCTCCTTACAGACCATATTTCAAGTGGGCTATTATGCCGACTGTTGATGCTAGACCTCAAGCTAGAACTTGGATAAATACCTACGAAACCGCAGACGCCTGCCTTACATACTCAGACTGGGCTGGAGACATTTTAAATGAACAGTCCGGTGGGAAAATAAATTATCTAGGTAGCTCACCCCCCTCTGCCCACCCAGCCTACAAGCCTGTAGACGACAAAGATAAGCACAAAGAGTCTTTTGGTATAGACCCTGAGTACAAGATCGTCGGGACCGTCATGAGGAACCAGCGACGAAAATTGTATCCGGATTTATTTGCAGCCTTCCGAAAGTTTCTAGACCAGTCCGAAGACAAAAAGTATTACTTGTACTGCCACACTAGCTATCCAGACCTAGGATGGGACATTCCTGAGCTTTTGCAAGAATATGGTCTGGCGTCAAACGTTCTGTTTACTTACATCTGCAGAAAGACAGAAAAGCCTTTTCCCTCCTTGTTTAGGGGTGCTATGTGTCAATCGGTCTTTACTGGCGAGTACGGAGCTGTGCTTTCTAATGTAAAATTTGGAGCCTCCTACGAACAACTGTCCGATATCATAAATCTATTTGATTTATATGTTCAGTACGCAAACAGCGAGGGATTTGGTCTTCCTCAGGTAGAAGCTGCTGCCTGCGCGGTTCCGGTGATGGGGACAGATTATTCCGCCATGGAAAGCGTGTTGAGAAAACTTGGGGGGATAACATTAAAGCCCGCCGCTCTATACAAAGAGCTTGAAACTGGCTGCCTGAGAGCGGTTCCAGATAATGATCTGGCAGCAAAAGAGATGTTAGACTTCTTTAAGCTACCCAAGAACATGCGAAAGCAGATAGGGCTAGAAACCAGAAAGGCTTTTCAAAAACACTACCAGTGGGACATCAGCGGTAAAAAGTGGGAAGACTACTTCGACAGTGTTCATGTTGAGGATGGAATAGATTCTTGGAAAAGACCACTAAGGATTCACCAACCAGAGCCTAAGCCTGAAAGTTTCCCTGAAGACTGGGGTCCAGACCAGATATCCAGATGGTTAATAGGAAGCGTTTTTGGAGAGCCGGAAAGAGTGAATACCATGTTTGGGGCTAGGCTGGCAAGAGACCTTACTTACCAAACGTCCACGGCGCTCACTGGGGGGATGTATTTCAATGAAAGTTCAGCAGCCTTTGACGGAATAAAACACAGGCAGCCATTCTCCGTTGACGACGCTTATAATCAGATGGCAAATTTAGCCGCCAGAAGAAACCATTGGGAACAAGAAAGGGGCAATGTGATTGGATCATGAAAGTTTTATATATAGCACACTTCCAAGAGGGGTCTGGATGGTCCAAGGCGGCAATAAACTATGTCTTAGCGATGGAATCCGTAGGTATAGATGTTGTCGCAAGAAGCGTCAACTTGACGGACCCCCCTCAAGGAAACCTACCCTTCAAAGTTTTAAAAATGCTGAAGAAGGACTCAAAAGATTGTGACGTTTGCATTCAACACGTTCTTCCTCATCACCTAGTTTATTCAGGTCACTTCAAGAAGAGTATAGCCTTCTTTGTTTCGGAGTCTACCACGATAAAACACCTTATGTGGTTTCCTTGTCTACAAACTATGGATGAAGTGTGGGTTCCCAATGAGCAGTTAAGAAAAGCTCTGGAAAATGACGGAATAGATATTCCAGTAAAGGTATTTCCACACACCTTTAAGACAAAATCCAAACAAGAAGAGGAAGAGGTTCTTGATATTGGTAATGACTCAGGAAATTTCAAGTTCTACTACATAGGAGACTTAAACGACAGGAAAAACATACGATCTTTGATTCGGTGTTTTCATACTGAGTTTGATAAGTCTGAGCCGGTTTCTCTAATATTAAAAGTAAATAAACACGGAAGATCCCCCCAATATGTGGCAGACATGACTTCTCAGATGTGCTCAGAAGTAAAGGCGGAACTCCGTCTCTACAGAAACCTTGAAGATTACCATAGAGAGATTATCATCTCAGATAGAGTCCCCGACGAGGCGATAGCCGCAATTCACAGGGGGTGCGACTGCTTTGTCCTCCCATCTCACGGTGAGGCTTGGTCAATACCCGCCTTTGAGGCTATGGCTGTAGGCAACACCCCTATATGCAGCGATTTTGGTGGCCCGTCGGACTTTATAGATAAAGAAGACTTAGGCACTGGAGTGGCCGTGAATGGAACTTATAGGATATGTAACTCTTCTGACTCCGCATTTCCAGAGATTTTTACTGGCAGAGAGTCTTGGTTTGAACCATCCGAAGAAGAAATAAAACAACGGATGCGACATTACTATGAAGACCGGGACACAGACCATTCAGAGTCCGGAGCGAAAAGAGCTAAGGAATATTCTTATCAAAAAATAGGTAACCAGATCAAGGAGCATATTAATGAGTGATCAAACTGTTGACATACTTAAAGAAGCCATGAATCTAGAAGACGTTTCTTCTGAGGGTGCCATGGTTGCAATTATCCCAATGGGGAGAGAGCATCCTGTGGGATATCAGACTCTAGAGATTAGGAACGGGTCTATCGACTTGGGCCCGTTTTCTGAAAACGAGTGCACAGAAATAGTAGCAACCGAGATGTTAGACTACTTTAGTTTTGACGAGCTAAATCCCATTGTGTCTTCTCTTGTCCAAAAAATGCGTAAGGGAGCAATCCTCACAATTGGGGGTGTGGATTCTAGGATGCTTGGTAGAGGTATAGTCGAGGGCGCAATACCGATACAGGACCTAAACTCTGTCATATTTTCTCGAAGATCAATAACGGACATCAACCTGACTAAAGAACTTCTTATCGCCCTAGGTCTAAAGATTATTTCAGCCAGAATTGTAGGACTAAATTATGAAATCAAAGCAACAAGAGCTTAATAAGCCTTACTATAAAACCAGTTGTTCCGACTGTGTTTTTGCTGTATATGAAGAAGAAACCCAAACCGGATGCCTTCATGGCCGCGTTGATAAGTTTGGGTCCGCCGCTGTAGAATCATCCGACGATAAAAGGAACTTCTTTGTAATAAGTAGAGTTTGTAGTCTTTTTAGAGATTCAAAATGGGGCGATGGAAAGTCGGGTATTGAAAAGTCTAGAGAAGAAATAGAACTAAGCTTTTCTATACTCGTGGTTTGTGATGAATACAACGATGAGCTATCGGAGAAAACACTAAAATCACTTGAAGCCATGGATTATGACAGGAGCAAAGTCAATATAATTCTATCTCAAGTCAATGGGGATAAGAAAGACCTCTTAACTATGTACTCAAGACTTAAGTCGTCTGGGTTCAACCCTACGGTGATGGCTTCAATACACGAGCTAGCCAGAGAGGTGGACGGTTTTATGAAAACTCGATCTTCATCCTTTGTCACTAAGATTGTTCTTGGGGACGCGGTTACAGATTGTCTTCAGGGGTTAGACGGCGTTGTTAATGACGATCTAGAGACGCCAGTAATTGTAGACTCCGGGGACAATACTTGGGTTCTATTTATGCTACTCAATATGAATTATTTAGAATACAACGACTACGAATTGTTCCTGAAGGCTGCGGTGGATATAGCAAAAAAAGAATCAAAATACATAAAAATAAATGAAAACAAATAAACCCTTTATCGCTCCAGTCAGAGGTCAAGAAGTCGACGTCTCTGTTAATGACTTTGTTTCTATAATACTCCTCTGCGAAAAATCGGGAAGAAGAATGAAATCTTACGGCCCAACGCCCCTCATAGAGATTGGCGGCAGAAAGATGATTGATATTCAGATAGCTGCAATAAGAACCCTATTTAAGAGCTTTGAAATCATAATAGCCTGTGGGTTTGAGTCTGACAAGGTTGTTAAGTATGTAAGGAATAAATATTCAAATATAAACATTCGGGTTGTAGAGAATCAGGTATATCATCATTCCAACTGTTGTGAGAGCATTCGTTTGTGCATAAACAATACGGTTAATGACTGTCTTCTGATAATGAGTGGAGACCTTCTGTTTTCTCCTGAATCAATTGCATGTGCGATTTCTGGTAAATCCTGCGTGGTTTCACAGGATGTCAGCGAGGGGTCCAACCTAGAAGTGGGCGTACTAACCAATGACGATGATGTCTCTATAAATTTTCATTACGGAATCAAGAGCAATATATGGTCAGAGATTCTATTCTTGAGGGGTAAAGGTCTTGTTGACGACTTGAGGAGAACGGTATCTTCCATCGAGTTTAAGAATAGGCTTATGTTTGAAGCTCTAAACTCTATGATAGAAAGCAAGTGCAAGCTTAGGGTAGTTCAAAATCCCGGCCCAGAAATACTAAAGATAAACAATATTAAAACTCTTAGGAAGGTAAATAAGCTCCATGAAGGCTATTTTAGAAAACTACGCTAGTAACTTAACGACAGAGCCCCTGTACTTCTCTGAGTGTCTCAATAGAATTGGTTCTCAGGGTATGCTATGGAACCCCGCAGAGCTTAGTATATACGACGCCTACGACGTAATGAATCCCGATCTCATCGTAGTAACCCTAGGAAGTATATCTCTTGATATCTTTAAGTTGCTTAAGAACTCTCCAACAAAGTTAGTGGTTAATATTTCTGGTTGCCCTAAAGATCAGGTGGAGCTATTGTGCGAAGCGATCAAGACCAACAAAATCGATTGCCCATTCATTTTTGGCGACACCTCTCCCAACGACATCGTGGGGGGCATACGACATGTTAATATACTCAAGGGCGCGGACATCTTTTTGAAGTATCAAAACAACACCCTTCCTGATTACGCAATTGACGCCGCCTTCATTGTTGACTCAGAGGAAGAGGAGATAGGCTTTGAGGGAAGCTACCACGTTCTTTCTCAGGATGAAAGCATAAAAGCTGACATCCATTTTCCAATAAATTCTTTTTATGCTCTGTGTGGTAATTATAAAGAGATTTTCATTAAGCATTCAGTTGACAATGTCTTATCTCAAGTGTTTTTTGACGCTCACCTATACGGAAACAAGATAACGATAGACCCAGTAGGGGTCGAATCCCAATCTGTTACGGATATGTTGCTGGACAAATTCGGGAGTGACGTGAAGAAGTCGGTAGGGTCTAAGCACTTATGTACCCACAGGGTGTCTAGATTTTTAAGAAAGTTGGGTCTAAAGGAAGAAGCCAAGAACGTTGAGAAAATAGAAGAATGAACAAGGTAACTGTAATAACGTCTGTGTTCAAGGCCAGCAGTCACCTCTCTGGTTTTATGGAGGATATCACAGAACAAACAGCGTTTGATCAATGCCAGTGGTATTTGCTAGATGCTGCAAGTCCCGACAACGAGATTGAGACCATAGAGCCATACCTAAAGCATGACAACATTCACTACGAAAGACTAGAGGAAGACCCCGGAATATACGCCTGCTGGAACCACATGATAGAAAACTCGGAAAGCGAGTATATAACAAACGCAAATACAGACGATAGGCTTTTTCCAGAGTTTATAGAAAAAATGGTGGAAGCTCTTGATCAGAACCCAAGTAAGGACTTAGTATATTCTGAAAACATTATGTCTTCAAACCCAAGTGATTCCCACAAGAATTACACGGAAGACACGGAGGCCTCGCTATATCCTTGCGGGCCATTTGATAGAAAGGGCATGGTAAGACACAACTACCCTCACTGCCACCCAGTTTGGCGAAGATCTCTTCATGATAGGTTTGGGCTATTCAATCCTGAGTACAAGTCGGCTGGGGACTATGAGTTTTGGTTACGCTGCTTACTGGGTGGGTCAGAGGACTTTTTGTACCTTCCGGAAATCCTAGCTATCTACTATTTTAATCCAGAAGGTATTTCAACAGACCCTTCCAGCCAGCGCTGGCGACACAAGGAAGAAATTGAAATTAAGAGGAAGTACATATCGCAGACTTATCCGGAATTCCGCATAAGCGATGACGGAACAATTCATCGTCCCGAGTAATTAGTATGAAAAAAATAATCTCTTTCTCTCTTTGGGGAGAAGATCCAAAATACCTAGTCGGAGCAATAAGAAATGCCGAGCTTGCCCTAGAGATATACCCCGGATGGATTTGTCGATATTACATAGGATCCTGTGTACCTCAAGGGGTTGAAAATACATTATTGGAATTCTCAAACGTAGAAGTGGTAAACAAAGACAAGGCTGGAGACTGGACCGGATTTTTTTGGAGATACGCCCCAGCCTCTGAGAATGATGTCGAAATTATGATATCCAGAGATACGGACTCACGCCTCAGCCTCAGAGAAAAGGCAGCAGTTGACGAGTGGATGAAAAGCGATAAGGGCTTTCACATAATGAGAGACCACCCTTGCCACGGCTTTCCTGTCCTCGGCGGTATGTGGGGAGTCAAGCGAGGGGTTTTACCCAACATGGACAAGATAGTAGCTAACTTCGATAAGGAGAACTATTACGAGATTGACTATGAGTTCTTTGCTAAGTCTATAATACCCTTAGTCAAGGACAATATCATGACACACGACGAGTTCTTTAGTGGAGATAAATTTCCAACCTCAAGGGATGGATATAATTTTATTGGAGAAGTTTTCAACGAACACGAAGAAACAGTAGAAGAACACACACAAATAATCAAGGATCATATAAACAATGGCTAGAAATGTACTCATTACTGGGGCGACTGGATTCTTGGGAAGAGAAATTTCCAGACAGCTTAACGCCTGTGGGGATAACGTGATTGGTCTAGGCCATTCCGAGAAACGAACCCACGAAGCAAGCTTCATGTTTCAAGACCGTGGGCAGCAGGTGGACTTGTATTCCCTAGACCTATCGAGTCATGTCAGCCAACTGGACTACATCATGAAGAAGCATGACATTGAGTATGTAATACACGCCGCAGCCATGAAGCATGTTGGTATTTCAGAAGACAACCCGTATAGGGCTACTCAAGTAAATGTTGTTGGTAGCATGAACGTGTTAGATGCTTGTTATGCAAACCGGGTTTACAATCTCGTTGGTATTAGTACAGATAAGGCAATCAACCCATCCTGTGTTTATGGATCGACTAAGCATCTTATGGAAAAAATGTTCCTAAAAAAGGGATATTCCATATGTAGGGGTGTGAATTTCCTTTTCTCTGACGGTAGCGTCTTAGATATATGGAGGGGTCAAGCTGCGAAAGGAAAGCCTATTACCGTGAACAGAAACGACACGGTCAGATTCTTTGTGGATGTAAAAGACTTTGCCGACTTAGTGTTAAGAAGTATGGATAAAAAGGGCCAGACGTTTAACCCTCAGTCTTGCTACAAGATATCTCTCCACGATTTGGCTAAAGCATTCTGCGAAGTAAATTCGTGTCTAAGCGAGAGAGTGTATGCGGCCTCTGACGCAGAAAAGCTAATTGAAGAAATTCCAGACGGCATCAAGACAATTACTGCCGACATAGAAATGATAAAGGATCTATTAAAATGAAAACCTCCTTTTGTATAACCTGTTGGCATGGGGATGTTCATTTACTGAACGGTCTCTTAATAACCCTAGAAGAACAAACCAAAGCCCCACACGAAGTCGTTGTGTCCTCAAGTGGGCTGCATAGTCTAGAGCTTCCTGAGGAGCTTATCATCGAAGGCAAGCCTGTTCCCGTGGTTGGAACAAATAGCAAGGAAAGGCTTATGCAAAGCATAGCCAGAAACAGGGCTATAAAAAAATCCTCAGGAGATATAATAATCTTCTTTGATGTTGACGACATACCACACCCCCAAAAGATAGAAGTAACGCAAAAGATATTCGCTAGAGGGGAAGCGGGGGCTTTGGTACATTCCTATTCACAAGATGGGTCACCCTTTGAGCCTATCAGCAATGCCGATGTTGTAAAAATTACAGAGAAAAATCCGACATGCACCAACTTAATGGCCCCTGATGGTGGTCGCATACACCATGCACACGTAGCAGTTAAAAAGGAATCTTTGGAAACAATAAATTTCAACGAGACTCCTGAGTACTATAGGTCGGAAGACGGAAAGTTTTGTCAGGACTTATTCGACGCGGGAGTTAAAATATATTATTTAAATCAAAAATTAGTTTACTACAGGTAAGGGGTTTGTTTTATGAAAATTGATAGGGTTATACTAGCGTCAAACAGTCAAAAAAACTATATTGAATTTTGGCCCACCGTAGCAAAAGCGTGGAAACGCTTTGGCGTACAACCAACGTTATTATACACAGACGAAAACGACACTTCCGTTGACTATGATGTCGGTGACGTTGTTAGCATTCCACAAATCAAGAACCTTGATACAGCTTTTGTTGCGCAAAATTCAAGACTGCTTTGCCCAGCGTTGTTTCCGGATGAAGTATGTTTAATATCAGACATTGACAACATGCCCCTTTCTAGAAACTATTTTTTTAGCCCCCTAGAGGACTTGACAAGCGACAAGTTTGTTATCTATAGACCAAGCGCTTGTCCCCCAGACCAAATTTCAATTATGTTTAACGCCGCTTTGGGAAAAACATGGGGAGATGTATTTTCTATAAAGACGATGGATGATGTCGTTAATACTTTGATATCATGGTACCCTCAAGATTACCAAGCGTGGCTTGATGTCGGGTCAGTTCATGACACTTGGTTCACAGATCAGGTTTTACTGAGACAGTACATAGAGAAGTTTCGCAAAAATAACTCCGACAGGATTGTTGAGCTAGACGATGATAGATCGGGATTTTTTAGGCTAGACCGGATAACAGACGACCCAAAACACTCCACAGTTTACCGACAGAATTCTCATTATTCTGATTTCCATATGCCTAGGCCGTACAGCGAGCACAAGTCGCTCATTGATAAAATCTATAAGTTACATATTCTCAAAGAAGAATGCTGATGAAAATCCTAAAACCGACAATTGGAGGACATGATGGCAGTTCGTTTAGGGAGCTGCTTGACATGTGGAAAGAAGCGGGATTCTGCGAGGTGATTGACAACGACAAGATCGTGAGTCATTCATACCAAAATGAAACATTACACCCTGAAGCACGTCCATGGGTCGGTGAGGTGGGCGATATTATGCTGTACGACAATCCCATACTTGACAAGCTTCATGATCGACTAAGCTGGAAGATGGCGTTGTGGGCCAACGAAGTGCATGATGGTGAACATTGTTATCCATGGACCTTTTGGCCAAAGCATTCAAAGGTTTACGCTAAGGTTGCCAACAAGGGAATAAAAAGCTATGATGATAGAATGCACGAGAGTGTTTTTATTGGAAGTTATACTACTCAAAAAAGAACGCACTCTAGATTAAATGAGTTACAATGGGCAGACGTAATTCAAAACTTTTGGATGGGACCAATGAACAAACGCCTATACAGCCCTGAGCGATACCTAAATGTTCTAAGTGAACATAAATTCGGGCTTTGCTTGCCGGGTATTGGTCCTAAATGTTTACGCGATATTGAATTAATCGGATTGGGAACAGTGCCAATTTTCGTCTCTGGGGTGTCTACAGAGTACTATAATCCACTACAGAAAGATGAGCATTTCCTTTTCGCGGAGACACCAGCCGATGTTCCTGCGGTTATCAGGTCGTGCACAAGAGAGAAATGGGAATACATGTCGAACCAATGTCAAAAATGGTTTAAAAAAAATTCATCTCCCCTAGGCTCTTTCGAGCTAACTAGGGAAATTATTGAGAAGCACTATCTTGATCAATAGTTAAATGAAATGTGTTATGTTTAAAGAAAATGACTATAATATTGGGTAAGACAAGAAAGGTGTTAATATGAACACAGCGATTTGCATATCTGGTATCGGAAGGTCAATTGAATACACGTTTGATAATTTGAAAACTAACCTTGTTGAAAGTTTTGATGATTATGATTGCTTTATAGCCTGTTATCCGCCAGCGTTTTCCCTGCTATACGAAAAGTTTGACAAGCCCATAATTGCTGTCGCAGCAACAAGATACGAGCACCCTTTTTCTGGCGACCAAGATAGATGGGGATGGTTCAACGAAAAATTAATAGCGATGATAGACAGCGGACAGATTACACCAGTTTCCAACAATAAATACGACAAGGCCATTATGCTCGCAGATTTTTATGATGATACGTGGATGCCACACGCCCTTTTTTACGATTCGTTTACAGATATACCAGAAATACTGTCTAGTGTAGACCTTCTTGCCGTCTCGGACAGTATGAGAGAGTTTAATACCACAAGAAAGCTAACCGTCACAGAAAGGTGGGAAGATGCATTATCACGCCTATGATACAGCCCTATATCCATTCAGAGAAAAAGTAGAACTCTATTTGGAAGATTGTGATCTAGAGAATATACACAGTAGCCATAAGTTTTCTGGATTGTTGACCAACGCCGCCGGAGAAAATTCCGACCAAGGACAGCTTCTGCACCGAAAGTTTTATGAAGGCATGGATCTAGACCTAACCTTTAAGGCTCTGTATGACTCAATGATACAAAACATAGTTGCGCCTGTATTTAATGGGCCCATATTATTTCAAAAATTTCCCACCTTTAGAATCCATCAGCCAGAAAATATATGCGTTTTTGATTGGCATAGAGATAGAGATTTCAACCATAACACGAAGGAAGTTAATTTGTTTATGCCAATAACTCAGGCGTATGATTCTAATACTATATGGGCAGAGTCAGAAGACGGAAAGGGGGACTTTGCACCAATTGAAGCTAAATATGGCGACCTTGTTGCTTGGGACGGGGCTAATCTAAAACATGGAAACCAGATAAATACTACCGGTAAGACAAGGGTCAGTTTTGATTTTAGAGTAATACGTTTATCAGATTATGATCAACACAACGCAAAAAAAAGCATCACAACTTCTACCGTTTTTGCTAGGGGTGAATATTTTGATGGGAGGGCGGTATGATGAAAACCGCAATATGTATAGCCGGTACAGCCAGACAGATTGACCACACTTTTGATAACCTAAGAAAGCATCTTGTTGAAGACGTAGAAAATTCAGATACGATAGTTTACATAGCTGAAAACAGTGAGTCAGACAAGGGGCGTTTGCTTTTCGAGAAGCTAGAAAATACCTGCGTGCATGTCGTTGAGGAGGAGCCTATTGATATCAGTCCTTTTAGGTTTTATGACCAGTGGCCACCTAGTCAAAAAACTAATTATGAGTTGGGAAGACAAATTTTTATTAAGATGCTGAAGTCTAGATCACACATGAATACTTTGATTGATCAGAACGAAAAAAGACTCAACAAAAAATATGACCGAGTTATATTTTCAAGAATGGATGTTATATACGAAAAGCCTGTTTACAATCTAATAAAAGACCTAGAATTGTCGCCTGATTTAGTCTGGATTCCAAGTTTTCATAATTGGACATCTGGCTACAATGACAGATTTGTGGTTTCAAGCAAGGAGGGATCTCATAAATACCTTTCCGTTTATGACCACGTAAAAGAATATGCAGATCAAGGACATATATTTAGGGCCGAGAACACCCTAAAGCATCACCTATCTAGAATGAAGGTAGAAGTTAGAAATTTTGACATTCGTTTTGCTAGATATAGAAATGGAAAGCAGTGGGATAGGTTTGATAATCTTCAGTCTCAGGAGTGGATAGAACCATATAGGGTGGACTAAATATGAAATGCTTAATACTAGGATCAAGCGGGCAAATAGGAAGCTCATTGTGTAGCTATTATGAACGGGCTGGGCACACAGTAGAAAGATTTGACATAGCTGCCAACCCGAAGGAGGACCTAAGGGCTTACAATAACCCACTACTCAAGACGAAAATAGAAGGCTCTGATTTTGTTTTCTTTTTGGCCTTTGATGTTGGCGGCTCTCATTACCTCGAAAAATACGAAAAGACTTTTAGCTTTATGCACAACAACGTTAGTATAATGTCAAACACGTTTGACCTTCTAGAGCAGACCAAAAAACCATTCCTGTTTACCTCAAGCCAAATGTCAAACATGGGATATTCGTCCTACGGAACCCTAAAAAAAATAGGCGAATGGTATACAAAAATGCTGAAAGGGGTGGTCGTAAAATTCTGGAATGTTTATGGAATAGAACCAGACCTTGAAAAGTCACATGTTATAACAGATTTTGTATTAAAAGCAAGAGATTCCGGTGTTATCAATATGCTTACAGACGGAACAGAAAAGAGGCAATTTCTATACAGCGAGGATTGCTGTGAGGCCCTATATGCAGTGTGTAGTAATTATACAGAAATTGACAGAGATGCAGAAATACATATTACCACGCATGAATGGAGCAGTATACTAGAAGTGGCAAACGAAGTGTCCAATTCTTTTCCAGCAAAAATAGTGCCGGGAGAAAGTAAGGATAACATACAAAGAGGGAAGATAAACGAGCCAGATCCATATATATTAAATTTCTGGAAGCCTAAAACATCTCTATCAGACGGAATCAGGAGGGTGTGCGAATATTATGAAAAATGAAGAAGCTTTTGCAAAAATTCTAGAAATCACTATGCAAAATGAGCAAGACATTGATGAACACCTACTGACACTATTTTCTTTGGTTGTGTCAATGAAGCCTAAACGTATTATTGAGCTTGGGGTAAGAACTGCCCGCAGCACCTACGCCTTTTTATTTGGATGTCATGTGGTGGGAGCAAAGCTTACTTCTGTCGATATAAATGACCCATGCCCAAACCTTGCGATCCCATATGAGTGGAACGCAAACTGGAATTTTATTAGGAGCGATGCCCTAGACTTTTTGAAAAATGAGTTCCCATCAATTTGGGAAGAGTCAGACAGTGGGGGTATTATATACATAGATGACTGGCACGATGGAGGCCATGTGGCCAAGGAGTTGTCGTTGATATCCGACCACGTTAGTCCAAAAGACTTGATATTATTGCACGACTTAATGTATGGAAACTCTCAGCCAAATTACAGGTCTGTTGATTCCCCAGAGGACAAGCAGTGGGATAAAGGAGGTCCGTATAAAGCAATATCCGACTTGGATCTTAGCACTTGGGAATACGCCACTATTCCTCGGTGCCACGGAATGACCATTTTGAGAAAAAGGTCGGAGAAGATAATAAATGTTTAATATTGACCTCAATGACGACCTGCTTTCTTTGGTAGAAGGAAAAAGAGTTGTGGTAGTTGGACCGGCTCCTTATCTAGCAGGTCATGGCGCGGGCAAAGAAATAGACAGCTACGACATTGTAGTTCGCCCTAACGCTTTCGCACCACCTTCATCCCTAAGGAAAGATTATGGGTCGAGAACAGATGTTATGTTTCATAATCTAGGAACTCCTTGGCAAGAGGGCTTAAAAGAACAGATCAAAAAAAACGAGGATTCGTTTAAAAAGCTTAAACTGGTCGGGTGCCTCGCAACAAAATCAGACCACTCAGAAACAAACTTTCTAAATTGGCCGGAAGATTATGTCAGCAATGTTGTTAGAAACTTTAAAGAGGTAAATAAATACAACATTCCATTTTATTGGATTGGGAACGTGGATTATAGAAAACTGTACAGAAGAATAGGGGTTGAACCCAACACGGGCATTATGTCTATAGCCGTATTGCTTCACTATCCCGTCAAAGAAATCTTTGTAACTGGTTTTAGTTTCTACCTACAAGGAAACACACACGACACAACATATTACGATGGATTTTTACCAGAAGCAGATAAAGAAATATATAACGGGAGATATGGAGTCGGCCATGGAGCCCACGCCAACAATGTTCAAATAGAATTTTTTAAAACGCTGATAAAAGAAAACTCTTCTGTTATTAAAGCGGACAAAACAATAAAGACGCTTCTGGAGCTGCAATGATTTGCCCAAAACTACTCAATAGCAATTCAATAAAGCTTCAAGGGGTATCGTATTATGTCGATTGCTACAAGTTTTGGGATTTGAACCATTGCGCTGACGCTTTTCAAGGCAGAGATTATACAGAACTAATTGGTCGGGTCGTATTAGGAAACCAAAAACCTTGGGATCAAAATCTTATGGCTATAAATTTTTCTGAGCACAACAATGAATATGAAAGATATGAGAAGTCCCTATCAAAAAATGTTCGTAGAGATATCATGCAGTCTAAAAAAAAGGGGTTCATACTAAAAAAATACAACTTCAACTCCTTTATACATGATTTTTCCGAAATCAACCACTCTCAAAAAGGGCTTAAGGGGAGCATAAACCCTTGGTATTTAAACGGTATTGATTTTTTTAAAGGATCACACTCAGGGCGTGACCACCCATGGGAAGACAGTAAACATTACGGCGAGTGGTATGGAATCTTCAGGCACTTAGAACACTACAAGCAGGGAGAAATAAAAACAAACGAGAAACTATATGCGTATTGCAAAGTCTTGGTAGACGGGGAGATGGCTTCTATAGGCCCTATTTTTGCCCACGCAAAATACTTAAAGCACGGACTAATGTTTAATTTAATCATATCAATCATAAAACAGCTAATGCTTACTGAACACATTGGATATCTTGTTTACTCTGGGGCTGGACAATATCCTAAATGGAAAGAGCGAATGTTATTTAAGCCAACGCAAGTGAAACCAGAGTTATAAAAGGGGAAATAGTTTAAAGGGAAAACATTCAACGTGCTATGAATTAAAAGGTGGTGGTTCAAATCCGCCTTCGTAGTTTAACTGGAAGAACACTTAATTCGCACTTGAAAGATGGAGGTTCGAGTCCTTCTTTCTCCACTATATTTGTTTATGAAAAGTATATTTATATCAGTAAGGTCGGGTTCAACAAGGCTGCCAAATAAAGCAACCGCAGATATATGTGGAAAGCCAGCCATAGAATACTTGATACACAATCTCAAGAATTCAGAACAAGCCGACAGAATAGTTTTGTGTACCACGGAGCTGAGTGGCGACGATATATTATGCAATATAGCTACCAAGAACCACATTGATTTTTTTAGAGGCAACGAGGAAGACAAGCTTCTTAGGTGGCAAGGGGCCTGCGAAAAGTTTGGGGTGGAAATGTTTGCTGAGTGTGGTGGCGACGATATCTTTTGCGACTATGAGCTGATTGATATGGTTTTTAACCAATACGATATTTCCGAAGCAGATTTTATTGATGGTCACGACCTATACAACGATGTTTACGGTATGACATCAGCCTTTTTAAATAGGTTGTGCAGTGAGAAGGGCGGCAAAATACTAGAGACTCACCACATATCAAAATATACAAAAGGTCTTGACTGTATATATCAAAAGCTAGAAGACACACCAGATAAGTTCAAAAAGAAATACAGGATGACACTAGATTATGACATAGATCTGCTATTTTTTAGGACAATAGTAGAAAGATTAGGAAACGTTTTACAGTTTGAAAATATTTTAAATTTACTTGATACAAATCCCGAAATACCAGAAATAAATTTTTACCTAGAGGATACATGGAAGGAGAATCAAAAATGAAAACTGACAAGTATTCTGGAAATGAGTTAAAGTATCTACAGATGGCACTAAGTTCTCAACCTGCCCCAAAAGAGACTTGGTGTCGCAGCTTAGAGCAAGAGTTTGCAGACGCTTTTAATGCTAAGTACGCTATAGCAATGAATTCCGGTACGGCGACTTTACACGCAGCGCTTGAGGCTATTGGGGTTGGCTCTGGCGATGAGGTTATATGTCCAGCAATAACAGTCATTATGAACACAACCACTGTTTGGCAGTGCAACGCAATACCAGTTTACGCAGACATCGACCCAGAAACACTTCTTATTGATCCAGAAGACATAGAAAGAAAAATAACTGACAAAACGAAGGCTATTGTTGTGGTTTCTCTCTATGGGCTACCGTGTGACATGGATAGAATCAATGAAATTTCAAACAAATATAATATACCAGTGATAGAGGATCATGCCCAATGCTTTCTGGGGCGGTACAATGGAGAGGTTGTTGGTGTCTCTAATGCTTTTTCCAGTTGGAGCTTTGAAAACACAAAGCACCTTAGTTCGGGAGAGGGAGGAATATTGCTAACAAACAACGAAGAGTATGCTAAGCTTGCAAGAAAGGTTGCCGGTCACGGATACAGAAACCTGACTGCTGACGGAGGGCGAATAAAGTTCAATAATAAAACAGTGGTGCAAGACCCGTCTTATAAAAGACACGACGAGTTTGGGATAAACTATCGACTGAGCGAATTTTGCGCAGCTATAGCTCTTGGTCAGGTTGAACAAATGGAAGAAAAGGTAGAAAGAAGAAAAAGGGTTGCTTCTCTGTTTTTGGATAAAATTATTGGATGCGATTTCTTAATACCTCAGAAAGTACCAAGAGGTTGCGTTCATTCGTACTTTACGCTTGGGCTGACATACGAAAAAGAGAAAAACGGAGGACATACTTGGCAAGAATTTAGAGATAAGTATGTGGAATTTGGCGGAGACAGTTTCTATGCTGCTTGGAGCATCCCCTATCTTGAACCAGTTGTTTCTGATAGAAAATACGTTAGAAGGTGTCCTGAGATTTATAAAGATATTTATTATGGAGAAGGACTGTGCCCAATAGCCGAATCAGCACAACCAAAAATAATGCAGTTCAAAACTAACTATAGAAACATTAATACCGCCAAAGAAAAAGCACAGGCCCTCAAGAGAACTATTAATTATTTCAATAAGGAAAAATAGATGACATATATTATTGCTGAAATTGGCATTAACCACAATGGAGAAGAAAGCTTGGCGAAGGCTCTGATTAAAAAATCACATGAAGCAGGAGCAAACGCTGTCAAGTTTCAGAAGAGAAGCGTAGACATTGTATATACCAAAGAAGAATTAGATAAGCCCAGAGAATCTCCTTGGGGAACCACCAACAGGGAGCAAAAAGAAGGGCTAGAATTCTCTATTGAGCAATATAAGGACTTAAAGCTTTACGCGGAATCTTTGAGCATGGATTTCATTATTTCTTGTTGGAACATGCAGAGTGTTGATGACGTTGAATGTCTCGATGTAAAGTATCACAAGGTGGCATCTGCTCTAGCAACAGATAAAGGGTTCTTGCAAAAATTAAACCAAACAGGAAAGCCAGTTATCCTTTCAACGGGCATGTGCACTCAGGAAGAAGTAGATGCGGCAATGCGTATCTTAGACAATGTAGAATACGTCCTTGCTTGCACTAGTACATACCCCACAAGGGTAGATGAATTGAACCTTGAGTACATCAACACACTTTCACGCATGTATTCGTGTAAGGTTGGTTTCTCAAATCACTACAGTGGTCACGACGCTTGCGTTGCCGCTACTGCTATGGGCGCAGAATGTATTGAGTTTCACATTACGCATGACAGAACTGCCTACGGTTCAGACCAAGCAGCTTCTATTGATAGTGCAAAAATTCTTGTGGACGCAATTAAAAAGACAGAAAAAATGCTAGGGGATGGCACGAAAAAAGTTTTTGATTCAGAACTCCCCATCGCACAGAAGCTAAGGAAAAAAAATGACACTACAAAATAAAAAAGTCTTGATTACTGGAGCAGGGCGCGGGCTTGGAAAATCTCTAGTTAAATCCTACGAGAAAGCTGGAGCAGACGTTATCGGCCTAACTAGAAAAGACTGTGACTTGTCCAAACCGGCTGAAATTTATTCTTTTGTTCAAGGTGTGGGCGCAGTTGATGTGTTAGTAAACTGCGCAGGTATTTTTCACGCCGAGGATTTTCACGACATGAGCTTGGAGCAATATAACGAGTGTATTCAAATTAACCTAACCGCGCCTTTCATTTTATCTCAGGAGCTGTCAAAGGGCATGATTGATAGAGGTTGGGGTAGAATTGTAAACATTTGCTCGTCTTCTGCTTATGGTGGATCTGCTAAGACATCTGTATACTGCGCATCTAAACATGCCCTACTTGGATTGTCACGATCACTATTCTGTGAGTTAAAAACCAAGGGTGTTCGTGTTATATGCGTGTCTCCCGGAACAATTAAGACCGACATGGGCAAGGAGGTAGAAAAATTAGGGCAGCTGTATGACACTTTTATGGAGCCAGACGAAGTTGCTGACTATATTGTTTACAACACCGCCTTAGATGGAAATATGATTAGTGAAGAAATTAGGCTAAATAGGATGTTCATACAATGAAAATTGGGCTGATGCAGGGCAGACTGTCCCCTCCGGTTGGTGGACATATTCAAGAGTTTCCACATAAGCACTGGAGAAGTGAAGTTGACCAGATCAAGCAGCTCGGCCTGCATGGTGTTGAATGGCTTGTAACCAAAAGGTCTTACCCTTCTAACCCCATACTGGAAGACGGAACATTCTTAAAATATCCCATAATCTCCGTTTGCCTAGATGTTATTATTGATAGCATGATCGACAGTGCTGGCTTTCTTGAGGATGTAATTTCTTCGTGCTACAATTCTGGAGTTAGAAAATTTACCATTCCGCTTCTAGAAGAAAGCGACATGAGAAATGACAACCGTAGAAAACTATTTTGTGATCGGATAGAAGAACTAGGCAATTGCTTTTGTGATGCCACGTTTTCATTTGAAGCAGAGCTAGAAGCAGACAAGCTAGATGATATAATTTGTCTGCGAGACAACTTTAAAGTCACTTACGACACTGGAAACATTACGTCGTTTGGGATAGACCATGAAGAATACATCAATCACTTTAAACATAAGATTAATAATGTGCATTTAAAAGACAGAACCTTTGACGCCAAGACAGTTTATCCGTCAACAGGCGACACCGATTTTTCCAAAATATTCAAACTGCTTAAATCTATTGATTACGATGGGGCTTATGTGATTCAAACGGCTAGAGCAAAGACAGGTCTAGAGGCAATTAACATTATAGAACATAAAAGGATATTTGAAGAACTGTACTATGTTTGACCTAACCAATAAGACTGCGTTCATTACAGGCGGCGGTGGCTTGCTTGGGAGAAAGCACGCGGAAGCAATTATCGAATTTGGCGGAACTGTTATTCTAGCGGATTGCAATGAACAAGCTGCGATCAAGGTGGCAACAGAATTGGGAGAGAAAGCAATTCCGGTGTGTGTCGATATCACAAACAAACAAATGATAGAAGGCGTTATTGAACAGTTTCCAAAGATAGACATACTTATCAATAATGCTGCAAAAAATCCAACCGTAGACAGCCTTACAGGTCAGACTAAATTTGAAACCATGACCCTAGAATATTGGCTGGAGGGAATAGACGTTGCTCTCAATGGCACATTCATATGCTCGCAGGCATTATCTAATAAGATGTTAGAAAATGGGGGAGGTGTTATTTTAAATATTGTTTCCGACTTAGGGATTATTGCCCCCGACCAAAGAATATATAGTCCAGACTCACCGAAGCCAATAACATATTCTACCGCAAAATGGGGCATGATAGGCATGACAAAATACCTCGCAACGTATTTTGCAGATAGAAACATTCGCGTAAATTCTTTGTGTCCAGCCGGAGTATACACGGATCAGCCAGCCGAATTTGTAGAAAAGCTAACCAACCTTATCCCAATGGGTCGCATGGCTGAGGTTGACGACTACAAGGGGGCGATTGTTTTCCTGTGCTCGGATGCAAGCTCTTACATGACAGGAACTAATTTAATTATTGACGGAGGAAGAACATCATGGTAAATGAAGGGGTGAGGTGAAATGTTAATAACTTCTTGTATGAGAGCTGGGAGTACCAGTTTGTATCATTATCTTATGGAAATTACCGGGATGAGTTCATTCGTCATCGAAAAGGCGAAGGAGCACGAGAGGGTTGATGGGTACATCCATTATCCCAGCAGCACCGCGATGACGCTAACAAAAGATCTACTCACCTACATTACCGTCTCTAAAGAAGTATTAATAAGAGAGCATCTTCTACCAATTCAAGCCCATAGGGACATATTAATGGGTATACCTAAGCCGCTGAGAAAAGTCGTTGTTTTAAAAAGAGATGCCGAGCAAAGTTTTAATTCCCAACTAAAGAGACGTAGCGAGCCCAGTCCGGGAGTATGGTCCGCTGAGTGTCCCCATGGGAGCAGAGGACGATATAAAACAGAATGCAGAGAGTCTTTTATTAAGTTTCGTGAAGACATAGATACCTTTTTCCCAGAAAAAGACGGGTTTCTTCACATTGAGTTTGACGACCTTATTCAAGACAGTCAGGCCGTAGCAAGCAAAATACTTACCTACTGGGGGCTTGATGCCCAATTTCCAAACTGGAAAACCATTAAATTTCTTCATTTTAAATAGGATAGACCAAATGATAACGGGATTTACATGCTCATCATTCGACCTGCTGCACGCTGGTCACATTCTGATGCTCAAAGAATGTAAGGACAATTGCGACACCCTCATGGTTGGCTTACAGTCTGACCCGACCATTGATAGGCCAGAGAAAAACAAGCCCGTACAGAGTATGTTTGAGAGGTTCTTACAGCTAGACGCTGTTAAATACGTGGATAAGATATTTGTTTATGACACAGAAGACCACCTCCTTCAGCTTCTGAGGCATATTAGGCCAGACATTAGGTTTATTGGGCAGGACTGGGAGCACAAAAAATTCACAGGCAAACTGTTCAGCAGACTGCATGGTGAAATATTTTATAACAGAAGATACGGATATTCAACAACCGACCTAAGACAGAGAATAAAAGGAGCAGAATAATGACCATCAAAAAAGTAGGAATCATAGGTCAGGGCTTTGTGGGAACAGCTCTAAAGGAAGCATTTTCCCCTCATTATGAGGTATTCACCCATGACAAATTTAGAGACGATCTCTCTACGTGTGCCAGTACAGAAAGCGTTGCCCGTAAGTGTGGCTTCGATAGCGTTATATTTGTCTGTGTTCCTACCCCAATGAAACACGATGGCTCTTGTGACACCTCCATTGTAGAAGAAGTGTGCGATAGCATAAGTTCTGGTGGAATAAGTGAAGGCTTCCCATCGAACTGGCCTGAACACTCTGAGTCAATTATAGTAATTAAATCTACCATACCGCCGGGAACTACAAAAAGCCTACGGTGGAAAGATAGCTGTAGGTCGCATAGCTTTCCAGTGGTTTTTAATCCAGAGTTCTTGGTCGAGAAAACCGCAACAGAAGATTTTAAAAATACAAAGAGGATTATCTTAGGTGGTAGAACCAGTGACGAGCCACTATGGTTTGAGGAAGAACGGATGGGATATATGACACATATTAACTGGGGGAACATATTAAGAGAGTTTTATCTTAAGGTATTTCCCGAAGCGGAGATAATTGAAACAGATTCAACTACCGCTGAGTTTGTTAAGTATATTACTAATTGCTTTTTAGCTACCAAAGTATCTCTAGCTAATGAGTTTGCCTTACTGTGTGATTCTTGTGGAGTAGACTATAGCAAAGTTATAGAATATGCTACCCAAGATGAAAGACTGGGCGAGTCACATTGGGCAGTTCCCGGCCCGGATGGTAAAAAGGGATTTGGTGGTAGCTGTTTTCCAAAAGACTTAAATGGTATCATTGCTTTCGCAAAAGAATTAATCGGAAAACCCCTTGCTACCAACACCCTAGAAGGAGCTTGGAAAACTAACCTTAAAGTAAGGCCAGAGAAAGACTGGGAGCAACTCAAAGGAAGGGCTGTAACATGAAATTCGTAGAAAAAGGATGGGGATACGAGAAGTGGATTGTAAATAAGGAGGAATACTGTGGAAAGTTACTATTTTTACTCAAGGGCAAGCGATGCTCTTGGCACTATCACGTATTGAAAGATGAAGTTTTTTACGTCCAGTCTGGAAAGATTCTCATTAAATATTCAGAGGAGAACGACATAAACAACGCCAAGGAGCTCATATTAAATCAGGGCGAGAACTTTCATGTTCACAGGGGTCTAAGGCACCAAATGCTAGCCTTGGAGGATACTGAGCTTTTTGAGTTTTCCACCCAACATTTTGATAGTGACAGCCACAGGGTAATAAAGGGCGATTAATGATAATATATGTTGACATAGATGAAACCATATGCATAAACCATAGGGATCGTGACTACAGAAAGGCCACCCCAATAAAGGAAAGAATTTCAAAAATAAATGGTCTTTACGACGCTGGAAACACTATAATATACTGGACAGCTCGCGGAACCACTACCGGAATTGATTGGGAAGTAACCACAAGAAGTCAGCTTGAAGATTGGGGAGCTAAGCACGATAGATTAAAGATGGGAAAGCCTCTCTATGACCTGTTTATTGACGACAGGAACATCAATAGCGAAGATTTTTTTAAGGACACGTAATGAAAGCTTTGGTCACTGGCGGAGCCGGATTTATCGGCAGTAATTTAGTAGACCGGATTCTTAGTCTTGGTCACGAAGCTTCTGTTATAGACAACGAATCTTCTGATTCTAATGGTCAATATTTCTGGAACCCTTTAGCCAAGAACCACCTTGGCGACATAAATGATTTTTCAGCAATCAAGGAAGCCTCTAAGGGTTGCGATGTAGTGTTTCACTTGGCCGCAGAAGCTAGGATACAACCGAGCATAAAGAACCCTAGGCTTTCAGTTAAAACAAACATGTTGGGGACGTGCAACGTTTTGCAAGCAGCTATTGAGAATAGCGTTAAGAGGGTTCTATATTCCTCTACATCTTCAGCTTATGGGCTTTCTAATCCAGCCCCTCAAGCAGAAGAAATGCCAAATGATTGCCTCAATCCATATGCCGTCTCTAAAGTTGCCGGAGAGGAGCTGTGTAAGATGTATAGCAGGTTGTATGGCTTGGAGACTGTTATTTTTAGGTATTTTAATGTCTACGGAAACCGACAGCCCACAAAAGGGTCTTACGCAACCGTTATAGGAAAATTTCAAAAACAGATTAAGGACGGAAAGCCAATGACAGTTGTTGGAGATGGTCTCCAGAGAAGAGACTACACTAACGTAGACGACGTAGTGAGTATAAACCTCTTGGCAGCCTCAGCTGATAGCAGCATTGTGTCAGGACAAACTTTTAATGTTGGGACTGGGCGAAACTACAGCATAAATGATCTAGTCAGCTTGTTTTCCAAAAAGAAGACTCCTGTAGAGGGGGTAGATTTCGAGTTTATTGGAGAAAGGGTGGGCGAGTCTCAAGAAACACTCGCGAATATAGATAAGTCTTTTCACTATTTGGGCTGGAAGCCTACGGTGGAATTACCTAACTGGATAAGTTTAACAGGAGAAATAAATTGAGAATATTACTAACTGGCTCTGGCGGTTTTTTAGGTCAGAGCATAATGCCTGTCTTGTCTCAGGGGCACACGGTTATTGGCTTCAGGTCTGACGAATGGGATCTTAGATCACAATCTAGGTGTGAAGACTTGATTAACATGTCTAACCCCGACGTTGTTATCCACGCCGCTGGCTCAGTAGGTGGTATCGGAGCAAACCAAGAAAACCCCGGAAAGTTCATTTATGAGAATCTGATAATGGGAGTCAATGTTATCCATGAGGCCATGAAGCAAAACGTGTCTAAACTCATCCTTCTTGGCACGGTGTGCGCATACCCAAAACACACGCCGGTGCCGTTTAAAGAGGAAGATCTTTGGGATGGGTATCCAGAAGAAACAAATGCTCCATATGGCATTGCTAAAAAATCCTTGATGAAAATGGTAGAAACTTACAATGAGCAATACGGACTCAATGGGGTCAATTTAATACCCGTCAACATGTATGGTCCTCACGATCATTTTAACTTGACTACTAGCCATGTGATACCAGCTCTTATTTTAAAGATTTATAACGCAATGAGAAACGGTGAAAAATCAATAACCCTCTGGGGCACCGGACAAGTATCTCGTGAGTTTTTATACGCGCCAGACTGCGCTCAAGCAATTAAGATGGCGGTTGAGAAAGACATACCTCCATCACCAATAAATATTGGAACAGGAAATGAAATAAAGATTTGTGATCTTGTTAAGGAAATCGCTGATCAGATGGGGTTTGAAGGGGATATACTGTATGACCCGAACAAACCGGATGGACAGCCTAGGAGATGTTTAGACGTATCCAAGGCGAAAGAGGTTTTGGGGTTTGAGGCGAAGACAAGCTTCCAGCAAGGCCTCAAGGAAACTATAGAATGGTTTTTACAACAAGACGAACCTGAAGGAGGGTGGTCATAATGGACTTAGGAGTATATACCAGTAGCTTAGCAATAAGTGAAGAAACAGAAAAAATAATAGATAGCCTAAACGGAGGCATCGACGACGGCACTCTTAATAGCGCTAGTATGTTTGTGGACGCCGTGGGATTTAATCCACTCAAGTTAAAGTGTGGGTGTTTTGATTCCTCTGACCTCTGGAATTTTAGCGGAACCTTAGTGGCGACGACTGTTCCCGGGCTTTCTAGAGCCTTAGGTGTTGTGAATGGAATGTCAATTGTATACTATTATGGGTGGGGTGAATCGCCCACGGTTCTAGGCTTGATAGCAGTCACTAGTACTAATAGAGTTAAGGTCATATCCAAGGATGAGGAGTCCGACAAGGAGTTCTTTCGTCTCACGGGTAAAAAGACTAACGGTATAGTTAATAACTTTAACATAAGGGAATTAAAAGAAGTGATTTCAAATGAATGAAACTAAAATAATCAGAATGTATACCAGCGAAAACAAAAGCACGTATGAGATCGCTGAGCATATGAGTACATATCCAAACAAGATAAGACGTATCTTAAAGAAACATGGCGTGTCCTTGAAGACCCATAGCGAGGCGCAGAAATCCGCTCTCCAAAAGGGAAGAGCCGTGCACCCAACAGGAGGCAGAGAGAGAACCTTAGAGGAAAGAATTAAGATTAGCTCGGCTGTTCATAGCTATTGGGAAAACATGGACGAGCCGCAGAGGCAACAGAGAGTTGAGTCCGCAAGGAAAAGATGGAACGACATGCCCGAAGCCAAAAGGCAGGAAATATGTTCGGCTGCCATTAAGGCCATACAACTCGCGGGAAAAGAAGGTTCAAAGCTAGAAAAATTTCTAGAAAATTACCTGCGGGAACAGGGCTATAAGGTTGATTTTCATAAAAAGAATTTGATACCAACACAAAAATTAGAAATTGATATGTATCTTCCCGATCTCAACACTATAATAGAGGTAGATGGTCCTTCTCACTTCCTGCCTATCTGGGGAGAGGACAAACTTGCTAAGCAAATTATATCCGACGAACAAAAGAACGGTATAATTCTCAGTAAGGGATTCGCCGTGATTAGAGTCAAAAATCTATCTGACTTTATATCGCTTAGAATCAAAGAAACATTGACCAGAAAGGTAAAGGAAACACTTAAAGAAATCGAGAAGAAATTTCCCAAGAGATCAGAAAGGTATATTGAAATAGAAGTATGAATAATAACAAAGAACAGGAGAGAGATATGTTTGAAACTATGGAATTGGAAACTCCCTCTAACACTGATACGTCAGTAAAGGATGTTGTCGCTACAGGCGCACCCTCCATGACCTCACCAGAGTGGCATAAGTACGTTCTAACGCTGTTTGAGGAGAGCGAGATGATTGATGGTAATCCTCTAGTGGCTGGCCTTAGAAGAGTGGCTGAGACAGTTTTGGGACCTATTGTTTATAGTGGCCCAACGCAGGTCTTTCCGTCAACTAGGGACGATCACCACGGAAGAGCAACCGTTGTCTTTTCAGTAGAATTTGAAAGTGGTGTGCGATATTCTGACGTGGCTGATTGCTGGGAAGGCAATACCGATGATATGTTTTGTGCTTATGCTGTAGCTACCGCAAGCACAAGAGCAGAGGGTAGAGCTCTTCGCAAAGCCCTTAGGATGAAAGGTGTTGCGGCAGAAGAAATAACTAAAAAGGACACAGCAAGCATTGTTAGAGAAGCCTCAAGCAAAAAGGAGAGTAGCGACGGCGGCTTTGACGACCAAAGTCGTATGAGCGAGGCTCAATTTAATTTCATTGATGTTAAGTGTAGACAGCTTGACGTTAATGGTAAGGAACTTTTTAAATCGGGGTTCAATGTAGAAGTAAATCGTAAAGTCTCTAAGAAAGTCGCTAGTGATATCATTGATAGACTAAACGATTATCAAAGAGACAAAACTAGTATTCCAACAGAAACACAAGGCTATGAACAGGAGTGGCGTAACTAATGAAACTATCATACACAACAAGAAATGGACGAGTTACTGTAGAAGTTGAGGGAGATTCACAAAGGGATCTGTTCTCAGGTATCAGCAAGGCTCAAGAAGTATTTGAAGAAGACACTTGCGGAAAATGCGGGAACGATCATGTTAAGTTCGTTGTCCGTACCGTAGATGATAATCAGTACCATGAGCTTAGGTGTTCAAGCTGTGGAGCAAAACTATCGTTTGGGGCCAATAAAAAGGGTGGCGGGCTATTCCCAAGACGCAAGGGTCCAGACGGGGACTGGCTTCCTGATTCTGGTTGGGTCAAATGGAACCCAAAGACGGAAAAGAATGAGTAAAAAAATGGGGGGCGCAAGCCCCCTATTTTCTTAGATATAGAAACTACAAATACTCACACGTAAAGTACAGCCCGTAGTTTGTTTTACTACCTATGGTGGTTGGGGATGCACTGAGAGCTAAGAACCAATCGTGTCTAGTGCTCGTGTGGGTTGTGCCACCTCTTGTTACCCATTTTAACGTAGAGTCTGTGCTTTCTGCGTCGCTAGTGGACGTGTTAGTACCACTTATTCCGGGTGAGTCTGTTAGAACCATGTCTGAAACCGATCCAGTTCCATCGTAAGCAGTCCATTGACCACCAGCAGAACTACTGCCATGCATGGATAGATCGTCTACTGAGCCCTGATCTGATGGGTGGCGAGACTCGTACACATAAGTCAGAACGCCGCTTGCGTGGTTAGTTATGTCGTTTCTATCAAAGATTCTCAATTTACAGTTCTGAACCATTACAGCGCTCTCATGAGAAAACCTAACATTAAGAGGTGTTTGGTAGTTAGGAAGCCTTGTAAGAAGGGTAGACGCTGAACCTTGTACGGAAACGCCTGTTGCGGATGCCGGATATTTACAATTGCTCAGCTGAGACCCTTGGGCCGTGCCGTCAGAATTTGTTACGTAAGTAGTGTCTTGATATGAGGCAATTGGTACGGAAATTCCAAACGTAGATCCGTAGAAACCCACTCCGGAACCTGTGGAATGTAGGATTTCTTGCCCATCGGAGCTAGAACCCGCGCCTTGTATGTTGCCAAAAAACTTAATGTTAGCCATTATATTGATCTCCTTATGAATTCATTGTTATTATACACGAAAACTGTCTTTTTTTCTAAACTAAATAGTTACTGGGGAAAAATCACAAGTCAGATGTTGAACCCAATTGGGGGACCTAGAAGGTTCTCCAAGTAGAGTATACGAAATATCGTTGTGAAAATGGAAATAGATGTCATATTCCCCTTTTGAATTAGGGGATTCTATCGTCATCTCAGTCACTATGCCGGTATCGGCCCTGCCATGTCTTGGTTCTCTGTACCCCTGCAAGCTGGGAGCGCTCAATTTCTGGTGCCTACTGGTTTGTGGTGCGACGTCAGGTGTAAACTTATCCCAAACTATGCCTTCTGTAGCGTATATTTCAGCCCCTACACCCTTGGGAATGAAACCATTATCTATGCTGGATTCTCCCCCTGTATAGTTCGCGAGGTACACACGATTCTTATCTGAGCGTGTCCATGCCCCCCCAGCGTCGATACAAGCACTTCTGCTAGTAAAATACTCGTAGCTACACGAGCCCTCAAGACCGGAGAAATCTTCGTGGGAGTATCCAAACCCTCGTTGGTCCTCTTGAACGACCTGTTCACCACCTCCAATAACCTGAAAGTTAGCATAATTCAACGCGGTTATCGCCCCTAAAGAGTCAACACTTGCTATCTGGAAGTATCCACCTCCCCCTGAACCTCCTTTACTCTGCATAACTTCGCCCTTTTTGTATCCAGTACCCCCAAATTCTATAGACAGAGTGCTTAATTCAATACCAATTGTTCTCTGGGAAAAATTAAAAGGAAGTAGCATTCCCCTTCTTATTGGGTTAATAGCCCAGTGGTTCTTATCACGTAAGAGAGAGTCTTTATGAACTATCATTCCGGTGGGTACGGTAAATCCAGCGATGTAAGTAGGTATCCTAAAATCTTCTGGATAGTCTTGCTGGTCTACGGAATAAAAGCCGGTTTTGTACCCAAACTCGCCATCTGGAAGATCATCTTTACTAGTGATGGGCTCACCATTAATAGTCAGGGTCCCATCTTCTCCAGTTTTCCAGTGCACAGTAGAAATATCAGACCCCAACTCTCCGGGATTGAAGTTCATTATAGCGTGGTATCTTGGGTCGTATATAGTTTGCTCAGGAGGGTGAGCGTCTGCAATTCTAACCCAAAGAGCTGTGGTATTCAAGCTGTCTGGATTGTCGTCACGCCTTCCCCATTGAGGTGTAGCGTTCTTTGCTCCGGCAACCGCCGCTCCGTTATCGGTGATGTCGGAAACCAGATCTTGGAGGTTTTTGTCTTGATAATCCATGCCTATATCCTTCATGTCCACTATAAATCTCATTCCTCCGGCAGACGATTTAACATTTACCTTTGATGTAGTAAATCCTATCCCAAATGCTCCCGCCATCGCCCTGAATGCGGTAGGATAAGCATATAGATAATACCCAAGCTTGTCATCCCAGTCCAATCCTCCTTGATAACGTTGACTGCTCTGTGCCCACCCGGCGACCATATGGCTGCGGTGGTATGCCAGCAACATATTATCTGACATGCCTACCATTCCCAAGTATGGAAGTATGTCATACGACTGGGGGCTATCTGGAGAAATACCCTTTGCAACAATCCGGAAACTGGTCTTGGTATCATCAAACGGCGGCTTATGTCCGGTCTCTCTATCGAAAAACTTAGAACCGTGGAGATCAAAACTGTGGATGTGGCCGCCGGGACGAATTCCGGGAGAGGTGGTGGTAAACGGCGGTAAACCCTCTCCATCGAATTGAAATGGCCACGCCAGCAGGCTCTTGTTCCAAAAGAAGATCGGGTTTGGCATGTCATAAGAAGTGTACTGTTCAGCGGTTAGAGGAACAAATGCTATCTTTGATTTCTTGGCCGGAGCCCAGTCATATGTGCTACCATCCCCCGTCGAGAACCCCGTGAGTGACCAGTCACCATCCACCTCTTCACATCTATCTTGGTTAGTAATGGCTTCTTGAGTATCTGGGTCACCAACACTACACGTGCCGCCCTCTCCGTTTGTTAACCAAGAGTACCTGTCTTGGGAGTTTAAGTATTTGTGAGTTCCTACCACCAAGTTTACCCTCGGGCCAGTACCCGTCTCGTTGTAAAAACTATGATCTATATTTGAATACCCTGACTTAAGGTGAAAATCACTTCCAAAATTCAAACAGTCCTTCATAAAAGCTAGCGACTCAATGGGCGATCCGTTTATTCCACTCGGGGAGGCATTGAGGGCTATGTCTGCTGGAACATTCATTGTAGACTTGTTAACCTGAAACATATTCCCTTTCACGTTGGCGTTTTTACCACCACCCTCAGATATGACTACACCCGGCATCCACGTTCCGCCTGCGGCGGTGCAAGCCGATTCACCTCCATCCTCATTGCCGCCTATATACCCTTCCTCATCTTCAATGTAGGCGCCATCCTCACTGGCCCCCTCGCAATAAGGGTCTGACATACGCTTAGCAACAGTTGTGGAGTCAAACGGCTTCGCACCCGTTTTGTTTGTTAGGTAGTGTTCTGCATACCTACCCGCAGAAGAAAGGTGGAGAGTACCTGCGTCAGACGCAGTTTCCATCAATAATACATCCGATCTCATGTACCCATCCGGAAAAGTCATTCCGGCAAATGGAAACAGGTCCCACGTGTCTGCTTCTTCACCCGGAGCTTCCCCGTTGGAAAACAAGAGTGGGTTTGTATTTCCTAATAGGTTGTAATCATTGTTTCCCCCAAGGTCGTCTGACATTTGGTCAAAAGACGTAAACTGCCAATGATACTTACTAGGGCGGAACCCATGAACTCCCGATCCGTTAATTTTTGAAATAGCCGCCATGTCATTCATGTCGTAGTATCGGTCCGAAAATACTTCAGTAGCCTCAGCGAGGTCGTAATAGAAGGTTTCTCGAAAATAGGACTCGTACTGCTCTGAAACAACTGGTTCTTGTCCGGGGCGGCTATCCCCATCAGGGAATCTACGGTGAAATGGCCAACCGGGCTGTGGAACAGTCGCGTTCCTCATGTATTGGGACGCCGGAGCCATTCCGTGATATATAGGACCCCACTTACCCACTTTAAAAGTCCCTTCAGTGGGACTGTCAGTACTCTCCATAGACTGTGTTACTAACCACTCTCCGTCTATCTTCTGAACAAGAACCCTTTCTCCAGTCGCATAGTTTGTGTCAGACCTATTTACCACAACTATGATATTCTTTTTCTCACTTGGTTGGCATCCAGTACTTTCGCCGTCTGGTCCAAAATGGTTTGGGTTTGCCCCCTTTACGCCAATCGGCATAGCTCTTCCTAAGTTATGAGCCCCCAAGTAGTGTTCAGATTCTTCCTTTCCCATTATCATGTCTGCGATGGGAGTTTTGTGAACTTGAGGCACGTCTACGCCCACTATGTTGATCCCCTCCAACTCGGAAAGTAGTATGCATAACATACTTGTTGTTCCGGATTCAAACTTTCCGGTGTTTTGATTGTAGTGTAAGTTCATAGGGGCGGCAACTGTATTTTTAGGGTTATCAACGCCTCCCTCCTCAACGTCCTCGTATCTTCCGGGAATGGAACTTGCTGACCCGCCCCTTCCGTAAGCCGTGCTTGGGGCAGCTACTATCAATGGGCCGTCTGTGCCATTCCCCTTCAGGGCTGTTGATCTTCTTTCTGATTGGGCGTCAGCTATATCGTAGAGATGTAGATGAAATGTTACCTCCGAACACTTGGTGCAATCCATCCCATCTACGCCTGAAGTACCAAGCTGAAAACACAAAGGAACCGTCCAGTGTAAACCGCTATTATTCACTGACGTTTGCACGTCAGTTACAAATTCTTCTCTCTCGTTCCAATTGGCTGCGTCATCAAAATATTCTCCGGAAGATGTAATCTGACCGTCAGCGCTATAAGTGGGGTTTATATACCCGCTCCCAGAAGGTAGAATCACATGCTCATTGTACATATCTAGAGCGCCAGCAACCCCCTCACCATTATGGACTACCGACGTATAGTCTTTAGATAGAATATTGTCTTCAGTTGTCGCCACGAGATAGGTACTGACAACACCTGATCTTGCATACTCTCCAGTAATTCCCATTATCTTATCGAAGGTCATTTTGGCGAAATCTTCATCGTAAGGCTGATATCCGGGTGTGCCCTCTAGATCAGAGTTAAAGATAGACTCGTCACCACTCACGCAGACCATCTTTTCCGTCAAGAGGGTATCGTATAAAGTTCCAGAATTAAAAGCGTATAGAGCCATATATTCCATAACCAAATTGTCTGGAACAAAAATTCTGTGGTATTCTTTTTTGTCAGAAAACCAGTCACTAAAATCAAAAGTACTTGTCATTTTTCCTATCCTTTATTCCTATTCATCGTTTCCGGGAATGTTATCTATATTGTAATGTTTCTTTTTGTTTGCGTTGACCCACGCTAAAGGGGAAGTGATCGGCATAATTGGGTGGGCTGAGTCGTCTGATACTGGAGACTTACTATCAGAGATCTGATCAACAGCCGTATTATTGTAGGCTTTTCTCGCATCCAACCGTGTGGGAAACATACTCATTGTATTCGAGATGTTCTCAGCAGATTGCATACTCGCATCAACCCCAAACTGGGTGTTAGAGACCACTTCGTTGTTAGCATCGAGGCCGTCAGTAATGACCTTTGTGGCAGTCATAACAGTCGCCGTAGGAGTTGGTGGTCCGGGAATTTTGTGAGACATAGAGTCGCTCATGTTAATAAGTGAGTCATACTTGTCAAATTCATGCACAAAGTTTATTTGGCTACGAGATTTCCCCATCCCCTTTCTTATCAGCGCGTTTCTTTCGTCTCTCATCTTCTGCCTTTCCCTAACAAATTTCGATAGGGCAATTTCCTTTTGCTTGTCAAGCTTTCCAAATCTAGACGTATATAAATCCATCTGATACGTTGATTTTATCTCCGTGTCACTTATTGAAACATTAATGTCTGTAATAAGTGGACCACCTTCTATCAAGGCTTGACACAACGACACGCCAGAAGGAACGTCGGGGAAGCTAAAGCCCCCTCTTTCTGAAAATAGGAGAAGGCTGTTTGAGAACTTGGCTTTTAGTTCTCCAGCTTCCTCTAGTAGGGCATACCCCGCGAAGTTCCACGGAGCTAAGGCTTCGTCTTTCTCAAATTCTATCTTTCCTCCTATGTCTTTAAACCTTACTGCTCCTGTACCTACCGTCTCAGAAGATATCCAAGGTCCGTAACATCTCTCCATAGACATTAGAGGTAGAGCAACCATATCTGGGTACACTGGGGAGGGAGACATAATCTGTATATTTTGAGCGTTTCCAAATGAAAGCTTGGACAGAGCCGCTCTGTACGAAGCGAAGGCGTTGAAGACTGCCCCAAACGGCTGACTTGCGCATAGACCACTAAGGCTAGCGTCTAACTTTGGACCACTTAAGTGCGTGCCTCTAATGTCGGGTAGATCAAACCCTCTAACTAGTGGGTCAACAGTATCCATTGTTAAATAGTGTTTCATTAACATCCCTTGGAATCTTTGGTATGGGCCGTCCATGAACCTTGCGTCCATTGTTGGCTCAATTCTTCCGGGCATTGTGATCATCGCGTAAACATTTCCAGAATCCAACTCTCTTGTCTGGGTGACTAGAACTCCTGACGCAACAGACTTATCCCAAACATTGACCGCAGGAACCCAATCCCAACCCGCCCTCTCACAACTTTCTCTGTCATTATACACTCCGTGCATATGCTCTCCAACACAGTGCCCGGGAGAGTTGGTGACCGTTGGCTGCTCACCCTCCACCGTTCTCGATGCCGATACCTTTTCTCTGTAATAGTCAATAATGTCTTGTGTCGTTCCGTCGAATCCGCCACTGGTATCTGGAATATAGTGAGCGGTGTAGAACCCATAGCTCTCCGTGAAGGCACATTTCTTATTGTTCCATCTTATTTTTGGCATAGTAATGGTTCCGGAGTCAACTAATGATCTGCCGTAAACATCAACTGTCTTACAATAGGACTTTGGAGGCATGAATAACTTGGGTTCTACTTTACATGTAACAAACGCTATAGATTTTTTGTTGTCACCATTTTCTTGTTCCTCTGAGTTTGGACCCGCCGGACCAGTAGGCATCTGAAAAGCATGCCACTCGTCTTCTTTAGTGTTGTCAAGCTCGTGTGTTACGTCGGGAATAAAATCTCCATTTTCCATTGTCTCCTGAACAAATTTTCCTTTTCCAACACCGTGCATGCTCAGTAGATGACTATTGTTATACCTAACATAAGCTAGCATCCTACCTTGATCATCAACAAAATTAGTTGGGTCTGTGGGAAACAGTTTCTGACGAACAGAAATTGGAAGATCATTCTCGTCATGCATCGATTCCATATCTTTGGGCATAATCACGTTAGAATACTGACTCTTAGGAAGAAATCCCCCTTTTGGATCTGGTTGATAATTAAACTCCCAATTCTCTAATATGGGGTTAAAGTTTGTCTTAAGCGCCCCGTCTGTTATGAGGCCTGATGGGTAATAGTTAGTGGGTGGTCTACCCATGCAGACCTGTGGGCAAACATCGTTTGAGCTTGAGCACATCCGGGTCGATGGAGAAGTCAGATATGAAGTCCACCACTTATCCTTATCTTGCCATTCCGTGTCATAGTATTCGTTTATTCCATTTAGTTTTCCTGTCCATTCAATACCAGTTCGATAGTTTATTTCTGAGTTGATGGGAACCGTATCAAAACCGAATGGTCCGGCCTGCAGTTCGGCTATACGAATATCAAGAGCACTACCAAGGTTAAGGTTGGCGGGATCCACATCAAAGCTGATGTTTGTTGGCTGAGAAGAGTAGGACATTTTTCTAGAATACTTGGAGTTTGCATACTGAGGTATTTTAACTAAGAATGTTTTCCCTAAGTGTTTGTCGGCCACTTCTTTTAAGAAATTATATACTTTATATGTGTTTTCTATCGTCTGTTTTCCAAGACGTTGGATTGACTGAAGCAGGGACTCGTTTGTCGTAACATATTCTCTTATCTGGCTAACCTTACCGTCAAACTCTGATTCAAGCTGAAGTATCCGCTCTTGCATCTCCTTGTACTTCTTCTTGAGCTTATCCTTCTCTTCTGGTGTGATGCCGTTTTTTGTCTCCAGAATCCTTTTCATCTCTATAGACATTAACATCTCTATATGAGCTGTAGTTTTTTTTCTATAGGCCTCCGCAGCTCCTTCTTCTTGAGTTCCGGCGTAGTCAGTAATCATCTTGTTTAGAGCTGCCTGTATTTTAACTACCCCAACCTCAGGGATACCAATCCTCTCAGCTCTCTTATAGTACAGAGGATACCCATAAGGTGGGCTACAAGGACTTAATGGTAGACCCTCCGAGTCGCACTCTGGAATATCTGAGTCAAACACACACCTAGGGACGCTAACACCATAGTGGGAAGATAGGTTTTTTATTACCCTTGGCGAGTGGGGTGGAAGCTCAGGTGTTAGTAATAACTGAACCTGCATACCATCGTCTTCTTCCATGGATTCCAAATACACGTCGTTATATGGTACTAAAAAATCTTTCCATTTCTCGTAGGAGATGGCTGCGGCACGAAGTTCTAGCTCTGTCGCGATATAGTAACTTCCCACTCCGTGAGCGAAGAGAGAGGTGGTGTCTAATTGTATTTGCTGATAAGAACCCCACCCGCGAGGTATAGTCACGGCTTCCTTGCCTAAGAATCCATAAAAAGGCAATATCTGCTGCTTTAGAGATGTCTCGTGATACCACTGTTCATACCTTAATTGGTCCAAGAGGTCGCTCTCACCATTCTTTCTTTTTCTAACTTGTAGGTGGTCTCGGTCTTTATTGTTATCGAAAAAGTAGAGGTCTGTAGTTTGCGCGCCAGCTATGAATTTATCTGTGACGACATTTGATAGCTCAAACCCAATGTCCTCATTGGTGACATTCAGATCATCTGGTAGACTGGCTATGTATTTTTTAACACTGCCATACTCAGGTTGTTTTGACCTGTCTATAGCTTCCACTCTGATAACTCCGTGGATCATTTCCCTGTATTTGTTTGGGTCTCCCAGACTCAGTATAGCTTGGTTGTACGCATGCCAACTCGCAGTCATCCCATGGTCTATAACAGGAAGGAGCTGGACATGAAAATCATGACTAATAACATCACATAGTTCTTGAGTAAGAGACATAAGATCAATTTGGTCAAAGTCTAAGTAATAGGTTTTTGGTATTAGGTGTACAGGTATTCCCGAAAAGTCAACGATATATTTAAAACCCCTAAAGTCAACAAATCCTCCATAACCAGCCTCTATAAATTCCTTAGGGAAAACGGAAGATTCCGAGCCCTCTACCGTGATTCCCATTTCTTGAATCCTCCGGAGGCTATCGATTTGGAATAGGCTGTTGAAGGCATCCTTCACTCTATACCAAGGAATTCCAGCTTCAGATCTTCTGGCAAACCCCTCGCCTGTTACCGGGAAAGTGGGGGGCATGCTAAAGTCGCTGTCGAGTAACCATTCACCACCCAATTCCAAACATCTAGCTTTATTAGTAATGACTCCCTCAGAATCTGGGTCATCAACACTACACTTGGTTAGCGATCCCCACAAATCCGTTCCGGAATAGCTAACTTCTCCGGATGGGCTAACATTTCTACGTAAAATATCCCTACCTCCATAGGAAGACTCAAGAGCAGAGAGTAATTCGTCAGAGGGGTCGTGCTGAAGAAACCCATAGATGTTCATCATGTTCTTATTATTATGGGTTGTCCCGGCATAATTATTCAAAACCAAAACTACATTAGACAATATCTCCCTAGGGTCTGTTACAGTAACAGAGTACTCTGGGTTGGCTGATGGGCCACGGTTTTGTTTGTAGCTTTGTAGTATCCCGCCAAACACCAAGTGGTTATAACCCCTACACTCGTTGGAAAGACCTGCTGGCCCATTCAAGTTTTCGTATTTGACCCACTTGTTTTCTGTGGAGTCGTCATTTCTATCATTAGGGGGCACTCCAGACAGGAGCATTTGGTCATCAAACCGGGTTGGGGCACTAGGATTGAGGATGGAGGGTGGTATTTCACTGATAACGCCTTCAGTTGTTATTACTACGTGAGGGATCCCAGTACACGCTAATGGAGACCCACTCATCAAGACGTCCATAGTTCTGGTATAAGCCTGAGCAATAGTCGAATGGTTCTTACCAAACTTAAAAAAGACCGGCGTGCCGACAGGAGGAGGGGCGAAGCGATCATTCTTGCCGTTATGGTAAACGTCGTCACCCACCCCGGAAGGAAGCGTGTCTGACACGTTATACTCATCGACAATGAGAGTCATACTGAGGCTGGAGCTAGAGTCTCCGAAACCACCCTGCATGTTGAAGTTACGTATAGAGGCTCCTAGGAATGTCTGTTGAGAATAACCCTCGTTGCCAACAGTCCAGTCGGCCATAGAGAGACTTCCATGAAGACCTTGGGGGAAGTTGGCCCCGCTTGGCCAGTCATCCCCTCCGTATCCAGACGATGGAACAATTAAATGTGGTGGCGTTGTGCTGCTTGTCATTATTTTTCCTTAAGGCATCCCTATTCCGGGTTTAGGCTTTGTATAGTCTAACCTGTAGTCAATTAACGCTCTTCCTCCATAAGGAGAGTCCAGAGCCCCGGAAGGCGACGTTTCGTGGTGACAGTAAGGGTTAAATACCGCAAAGTCATCTATACCCATAGATTCTACAATGTCTCTACTAGACTTTCCATTAGAAAGTCCGTCAGCAAAATATTCTCCAGAAGGAGATAGGAAACTTAAATCCATTTATCTATCCAATTCATAGGTCCAAGAAACATTCAGGTTGTATCTACCCTCTTTGGGAGACCAGCTTTCTGACGGGGCTGATAAAAAGTATTTTCTAATTCCGGGCTCGTTGACTGGACTTAACTCCATAAGCAACTGTTGTAATTGCGTTTTCGTGGGCTCTACTATGCTTGGTTTTTGAGGAAGAAGCGCTCCTCCAGACGCCAATGTGTTATTGGCATGATTGCCTAGGGAAACAGTGTCATAATTCGCATTGCCCCAGAAGAAATCTCCGGTTCTTGGGTCTGGGGCATCTCTGTTCCTGTCTACCAAACATTCTATAGTAACATCTCTTTTGTATTCTGTTCGACCACCAACGTATTGGAGTATAGGGCCAGTACTTCTCCCTATGATAGGAACTGTAGCAAACTGATCTCCGGGATAGGTATCGTTTATGGTTATGTTTTCATAAAGCACTCCCGTAAGAATATTTATGGGCCTATTGTCAAACGTCGCGTTATAACCAATCTTTCCCTCTGATTCATTTATGGCAGCTGACTGGGTTTTGGGCGTTGGGTTTAGCCTTCTGTAAATAGCGTCATCGTATGTTACCGCAAAATTGGCTCTCTTATAAACTGGTGAACTATAGTCGAATTTCCCGTAATTTGTAACCACGTTGTATTTTGCTAGAGCATTTACGTATGCTCCAGTCGTTCCAACTGGCGCAAACTGAACCCTGTCGTCCTGAGACAGACCGGTTCTGTCTATATTTGAAGGACGGTCAAAACCAACGACTGAGCTGTTTAACCCTCCAAATGCGGATGGGTTGGCGGAAGTTAAGCCTGTTATGTCTCCGTCTATGCTAACCTCTAAGAAAGCACTGTCCATACCCCTTGATACGCTTATGTTGTAATTTTCAAAAGACGTTCCCGTGGCAAGTACCCACGTTTCCGTTAGGCTATACGACCCACCGGCCTCGTCAATACTCTCGTTTACTAGCCTGTTATACCCTCCGTATGAAGAAATTAAGTCTAAGGTTCCTTGACCTATTAAACCGGCGATCACGGAAGGTTGGCTATTTATATCTGAGGTTGCCACGCCGTCTGGAGTCACGCTATGGTTGATCGAGTTTGGGTAATTATATATTGGGGAACCGGAATTCAACACAAATAGTTGCTGCTGAACAAACCCCTTGGCTTGTCGCCACGCCCTTAGTTTTGTTCCGTCTGGAAGGTAATGCGTTTTTCCAACAGCGCTCATACTGTGTGTGATCGTGTAACTTCTAGGTTTTAAATACCCAGAATATGTACCCGACACAGTTTCAATCGTTTCAGAAAGAGACTCGTCGGTATCTAAAGACCATTCTTCAGAGAAGTCTTTTATAAAGAATTTAGGAACGGATGCATACTGAGCTTCAGTTGTGTTAGCGTAAACTGTTGAGCCATCTAAGGCTGAAGACCCATTTAAGGCGCCATCCTTGATGTATATAGAAAGACCTTCTCTGTCTACATACCCATTCTTGTCCCTCAGAGTGTCGGCTTCTAGAGTGATGGTGTAGTTGCACTTGTCCACGTATATGCCGTCCTCAAAATCAATACTCAAAACCCTTGGGTTGCAATAGATAAGGGCGGCGTTTCCGTGTATTGGGCTTATTTCCATAAGCTGACCATCGCGTGCAAACAGAGCCCTAATGGCCTTTTGCTTGCTAAATATCGAGTCTAGGGAGTGGTCGTTTGCGACTATTTGAGGGTGTGGCCCCTCAATGTCGAAATTACTACCTGACCAGAAAAGATTATATGGCCCATAGACACCAGTTCCTACGGCCCCTACAACCGGAGTGCCTATAGTACCATTTGGAGCCTCTGTCTGAAACGGGGCTCCGGTTACTGAGTAGGCCCCAAGAGGCGAGCCCTTGTCTGACAGTATCGTACCCGTCAGTACTATCTGATATGTAACACCAACTATTTCTGAAGCACCCGTCTTGTTTATGTTAGTACTAATAGACACAAGCGGTGTGGGGCGTAACGTACATGGTACGTTTGTGTCATTATTATAAGCTATTGAAATTGGCATTATTTTCCTCTTATGGCAAGATATAAGGAGTCTCCGGAGGTCAAACCTACTCCAGAGGTTACTAAACCTAAATCGCCTGACGTGGCAATTGGGTTGTTTTCTGTGTATAAAAACAGTCCGGATGGCTCTCCAGACGCTCTCCCTAAAATTGCATTAGTGTACAATCCTACCTTATTATACACATATGCTGAAGATGGAGACAAGATATTCATATTAACCTTTGAATTAACTGATGGTATTAAACCGTCAGTATATAACCCGAAGTACCCTGATGATGATGGACCCGTAACAACCTCGCCCTTTACGTGCTCAATAAAAGATCTGTGCTCTGGAAAACCATTGATAGCAGGATCATACCCAGAGGCCTCTAGGAATATTTCGCCCTGAGGGTTGGTCATTATGGTTCCGCTTGACTGATATGAAGTGTCCCCACCTCCGGATTGGTTTACAGTAAGGCTTATTCTCTCTGTACTAATCCCTCCAGACCCAGTTAACCCAACTGTTGCTACAATATTGTTCTGGTCACTTGCTATCGCCGGAGGAGCCCGTCTGAGCGTGGCATCATATGTGTAGGCCGCTCCTGCATTAATGAGAATATCAGAAGCTCCGCTTGCTCCATGTCTATGTCTTGTGGCTCCGCCAATCAGGGTGTAGTCTGCATCACCCCTATTGTAAACTCTATCAATAGCGACGGAGCGTCCAAAGTGATCGTTCTCAGAGCCGGAAACATATACAGTTGACCCTCCGTCATCATAAGCGTAAACACCAGATCTTGCGCCATGCCCCTGAGCTAGTATCTTTTCTGCATACTGCCATGACTTTGCCTTATTGGCGTAGTCAAACACATGCTTTTGACCTGAGTTCACAATGTCGTAAACATATGTAAATATAGCCCCGTTGTTAAGCACGGGATACCCACTGGGGACAGAGGCTCTCATCCCGGAAGTACCTAAGTCGTATACGTTGTGTAGGGGAATGTCAAACTCAAAGTCAAACTCTTTACGTAGAAACGAACCATTATAAGATGTTCCGTCCACAGTTCTTTCGTACACATGTTCGTGGAAAACATCAAAGTCATGTCCGGGAGCGCCTATAGCCATGAAGTCTTCGTCCATACTAACGTCGTAACCAAACTGGTCTGTAATATATGCGTCTGCTAGATGTGTTGCGGAGTAGTCGTTTCCTCCGAGAATCTCATCAGCGTCTGGATTGGAAGCGTCTGTCCAACCGTCGTGTCCAGCATTTACCCCGCTAGGTTTTAATTTCTTTATGTGTTGCCAAGGAAGGAGTGAAGATTCAGCATTTGATCCCTTTCCTGTTTTTTCAAAGTAATATGCGGCCCCAGCTCCGCCATTTCCGCTTATCTTTAGCCCAGATGGATTTTGCTGTATTCCAGACCAAGTTATATGATCCTCTCCATCAAACCCGTTAAACGGAGACCCCACTATAAGCCTGCCCTTGTGCAAGTCTATGGAAAATCCGAACAGGTCTCCGGGATATCCAGAAGGCCACTGATCAAAGTCAAGGTAGTCATAGCCGGTATCCTTCATAATACTAGGAATCCTATCCCCAAAGATTCTTGCGTCTCCGTGAGTTTCGTATCCATCAATTCCACCACTGAACAACGGAGTGCCGCCATAACCCTCGAAGGAATTAAAGAACTGCCGCAGAGCCAGTTGTTTGCCTTCTGGGGACAATGGTTCCTCAGGCCTAATGATGTCTCCAACCCTGTAGTCAGATTCAGTGTCTGAGAAAACACTCATTGTAGAGGGGTCATATGAACCTCCATCAAACCTCTTCGCGATCAGACCAGAACCAGCTGTGTTAATACTTTCGAGGTGAGCTCCGGCTGCTCTGAACTTATGCGGGCTTCCACGGTCAGGAGCTATTAATTTTTGAGATAGAGTGAATCTACTTCCTTGGAATAGAGATCCTCTACCGTAAATGTCTATTTCTTTAGAAATAACCCCGCCAACCGCATCGGAACCAGCCTCCTCCGTTAGTGGGTTAGGTGGATATAAGCTCTTTATGAAATTAGAATTTTGTGTTCTATAGAACCCGCACTCACCCTGAACGATTGTGGAATCACTGATAACAATTATTGTTGACCTCTTTTCTCCAGCGCTAAAGCTAGAGAAGTGCTCAGCCTCTTCCGCCACGATAACCGGCCCATCCTCTACCTCTTGGTCTCCGTATGTTGTCAAGCAGTTATCAGAGGAGCAGTATTTAGAATGATCGGTTTTAAGTGGGCGGAATATGGATGGGTACGTAACCGTGTATCCATCACTGGTTTCAGTAACTGTCTTGCACTCTCGGTGAGACCACTCTTCGACATCATACGTTCTCGTTTTTTCAATTATAGGAAGAGGGCAGCCAGAAACAGCAAAGAATCTGGTCGTTTTCAAATTGCCGGATGTCGGCATTTCATTTCCTTCTACATAAACACTGATCTCCGTGGCTCCGTCAGGAATTTTTACGTCGATATAGCCTCTCTGTATTAAGCCCAAACCTCCGGGTGAATCCAATTCTCTTTTTATGTCGGCTCCGTATTTTTCATATATATTAAAATTACTATCCATGTCGGGCACAGTGATTTTTTCGCCGGTTACAATAGTGTCACTTGGGTTTTGGATTACCCCATCAACGTATAAGTTAAGTGGGCGTAATTCGTTTGGAGTTTCGGAAACCCAACTATAGAACACTCTATAGCCAGAGCCAGCCACAACGTTGAACTTGGCTTCAGCAATGCCAGTTTTCATATAATACTCTGACCTTGAGATCTTATATTTTTCTCTAATACTACCACCAAGCCATATGACCTTCTTGGAATTCTGAATTGGGTAGTATTTATGTATAGGAAAGTTGGTATCTGATCTGTTTGAGTCAGTTTCCGGAACGCTCATTATGGTGAATTTTGATACTTTACTCTCGTCGTTACACCCGGCTATTAGTGGGTTATCTCCGTCAAGAACATAGCCGTCACCGTCTAATAGAATGGACGACTTGTACTCATTGTCAACCTCTGAGAATACAGGATTCATCTTAAGATCTAACATGCGGCATAGATTGTGAGCATTTCTTGTAGATGACAACGTCTCGTCGTATGTTATAACTAAAGTTTTATCACCACCTGCGAGCCAGTGTTTTATATCATCGGCCTGACTTTCGCTTGGAAGACCAGTGGCGTTGGCTATCCAAGCCGCATCGTAAGAGTTAGGCAGGTTGTCTGTCCAGTTTTCTTTGAGGCTATTTCCAGTAACTGTAAACAGGCCTGACAGTAATGATTTAGAATACGCGTCTGTAAACTTGGTTCTACCCGTCCATCCTCCTAGCTGCAACACTCTTCCTTTTTCGTGACAATCTTTTTGCACAAGGTTTAGGTAGAATGATACTGTGTGGTCGTTTCCTGCAGTGAGGCTTTCTTCGTTTTCTGATATTACCGTAGCAATCATAACCACCTTAGAGGTGTTATAAACAGTCTCTTGACCAACCACGGGTAGTGGGCTTAGTAGGTTTCTGTATTTCTCTTCTGGTTTTAGCTCTCTAATTTGAGAAGTTTTTGACAACAGGGAGTCTCTAGACTCAAAAGATTCAGGATTATCGAACCTCCCGTTGGAAGTAGAAACCGCAGACGTGTCATTCTCCGACCACTCAAAGGAAACAGCTTCTACGTGATTGTCTGCAAACTCTTTGTGTTTTGTATTCTTCTTGACGATCCTGAAGTAATCCTTACACACCTTCCTCGTTTCAGTGGTTTCCGGAAATGTCTCTGTTCTTGGTGGGCTGTGTTCAGCAACCGTGAGGATAGCCAAAGGCTCTTGACTTGGTTTGTTAACCTGTGGTTTTGGAAGCGGCTGTGGATAGCAGCATTCTGGGACGGCTGTTCCAAACTCCATAGGCCAGTTTCTCTGATAAACAAGAGACCCGTCACACTTAGAGCCGGCTACGCAAGCCTCATTCCACTCTGCTCGCATGTCCCCCTCGTGCATAAGCCACATATTACACCTCTCGTTAACAAGACCGTAATTTGAGTCCGGATCTAATGGAGACTCACAAGGAGAATGCATTGTATCAAAGTCGGGCATATGCATCCGGATGTCTCCAACACCCTTCGCGTAGAGATTTGAATCCAAAAGACGAGTTGTTCTAGAGCCCTTAGGCCTATACGCAGAAATTATGTTGGGTTCTCCATCTTCAGCGCAGAGAGGAAGGGATTCTGCCTTGTTCCTCGCCGGATGTATTCTCATTCTAGAATCTAGCTTTGAAAGTATCTTGTTCAGAAGATCGTTGGATTTTTTATACCTTCCATGATCCTCCCAGACAGGGTCGTTTCCAACCAACACAAGCGTTCTATCACCAAGGGCTAACCAAGACTTAATGTTGCCTATCACCTCATCGCTGGCGGCATCGATTTGGGGGGTGATTATAAAAGCAAGGCCGGCGTCTGTTGGTATTTCTAGGTCGTTGTAGTCGGTTCTTGAGAATGGATGGGCAGAATATTCTCGGAAATTATTGCTATCGAAACCGCCTGTACTGAACACGTCTTTCAGGTCTCCGTAGTGATCACCCTCAACGCCAGATACTATATGAGAATTTCTATCTAGGTTTCCAAACTTGGTAAACTCTACAACCCCGTTGTGCTGATAGTATTTCCTGCTATCAAATATTCTTACAGCACCTGCATTGGTTGTGTTCGCCCAGTTGGCTGAGAGAAGATTGCCATCTTTTGTGTCACCCTTGTTATAATACCAAACGTTGAAATCATCAAACTGGTTAAAGCTGTCTGTAGGAGCCCCAAACGCCAATGTAGAGCCCGTCTCGTCAGTCGCAACACTATAACCCAGCCGGGAAGTAGGAGCATATTCCTCAGCGATGAACCTATAGGTTCCGACGTATGGTATGTCGTCATGACCATAAGCGAATACTTGTTTGTATTCTTCCACACCAAGATCTGACCTAACATGGAACTTACCGCTAGCCGACAACTCTGCATAAAGCTTCTTAGCCCCCTCCACTACTCCGTATTGGTCTTGGTAAATATCTAGTCTTGAGATCTCATCTGCAACAGAGCCCGGAAGGCTTTCTTCTTCGTTTTGTAGCCATCCGCCAAGATTTTTATATAATCGATTCCTTTCTTCTGGATAGTACTCGTAGGCAGCACAACTATCAGCCATATACGGAGACCCGATAGTTATCATTTTACTGTCTTTGGATATGGAGACGGCATGGCCAAACCTATCTGGAACGTGCCACGCACCCTCTGTCGGAGATTTTATTTCCTGTATAAGATTAAAGGTGTCATTACCTTCGTTCTCAAACACGTAGACTCTTCCACCAGAGTTTGCTGGTATATTAAATGGGGCCGCATCAACCTGAGCAAACTGAGGACCAACCCCGGAAGTTATGAACCTTAGGCCGTCATCTCTTACTAGCCTTCCGCTATCCAAAAGATGATCTATCATCATACTACTCATGCCAACCCAGTCTTCGATACTAGCTGTTTCTTCTGGATGTATGTCGTCTACAGAACCCGGAATAAACTCAAACAAGTGACCCTTGGATTGTGTGCCGTAGAAGTCTCTTACACCGCTAAGGTAACTATACTGTTCGTAGTATCCTTTAAACCGATCTATAGCGGGCTCAACAGCGTCTCTACCCAGTGATCTGCTCCCGTCAACATACAACCCAAGCATAACGGGTATGTTGTTATGGGCTTGGGAGACGTCGTGTGGGAAGGCTTGATGGAAGGCTGTTTGGATCCCGCTGAGTATTTCATCGTCAGTGACCCCTATGTTGTTTCTTCCTATCTTTTTATGTTTGATGAAGTCAGGAAGGTTTCCAGTTTGTTTGATTAATTCGCCAAAGATTCCTGTAGGCTGACAGATGACAACCTTAAGATCAATTTCTGCTGGGTGCGAAGCGTAGTATCTATATAGCTTGTTCCAATAATTTATCTTGTTATATATCTCTCTTCCGTCGCCGTCGTTATAGGAGAATTCGTCACTTATAACCAAGACGCCTACCGGGATTCCAGAGGTTGTGATGTCTGCGAACTTTCTATCCGATTTTGCTCCGGGTGCTCCAATAACAACAACTGATCTTGGTGAGTCTCCGCTACCAGCCGTAACATCAACTGAATACCCCAGCTCCCTGCCTTTTTGTCCGATTTCCCATTTTCTGTCTGGTATCGTAGCCAAACCGGGGAATGAAATACTTCCAGTCGTTAATTGCTTATAGTGGTCTCCCCTGAACCCCGAGGGTAGTAGTAACTTTTGGTGCATATGCCAAGGAGCCTTTTGTCCACCATACTCTTGGTCTTGACGTTTATAAAGGAATACGGCTCCGGAGCGATCCATCCCGCTACCTTCTTCGGCAGGGAAGCTAGCCCCATCACTTCCAACAGTGTGATACGGAGCGCCGATAGCCATCCAGTCATTGTCAACGGAAACGCTGTGTCCATATCTGTCGCCGGAATTTCTCCCAGAATCTGGAGTCAGGGAAAGCTGCCCACTAAGATGTGGATAATCCCCGACCATCTTGACCCCAGAGAATGACAAACCGTCTTCGCAGTCCGTATCTCCACAGCAGCTTAAGGCGTTATAACTAGGGCCGCAAATTCCATACTCCCACTCCTCCCACTGCCTAGGGAGCTCGATGCTTTTGCTGCTTCCGGACCTACCCTGAATCGTCACGTTGTATAAAGTGTTTGGCTTGAGCTTCGTGTATTTTCTAATACCATAGTAATTTCCACTATAACCAATGTCTGTGTTGGTATAAGTGCTATGAGCTCTGAATATACCTGCGCCCACACAACCACTTGCTTTCCAGCCTGTTCCATGCGCTTTAATTGGTGGCGGTAGTATTCTTCCGGGACTATCGCTAGAACAAGATCCAAACCCAATCAAATCTACTCCACGTATTTCGTCGTTAGCCAGAATGCTAGTATAAAGCTCGTCATCATTGTCTTCTGATCTAACATTGATGCCAGACCCATAGTCAGTACCATTCCAGAGAAACGCGGGTGTTCCTGCGTCTGAATAATTAGAGGTGAAGAGAGTAAAGCTATCTGATATTTCTGTCCCGACTTTTAGTTTACCCAGCATGGTCAGTGGCAATGCGCTTAATATTATATTCGGAGCGGCTATATGGAGCGCCATTTGACCGTCGTTGTATGAACTAAACCTAGCATTCTTACCCTTAGTAACCATATTCATAGTGTCCGACGGCAGACCAAATGAAGGAGTGAAGGTGTCTGCCTGTAAAAACAGGTTGGACTTACTGAACGTTCCAGCGGAACCCGTAGAACAACCGAACATGTTTAGGTTTAAAGATGAAGGAGAAGGAGACCATTGCTGATCATTGAAGGCGGTTAGATTTAATTCCCCTTCCACTCTATAGTTTCCAGAAGTATATAAGTTAAGGCTTCCAGAAGTTGACTCGTAGTTTGTTGTAAACAGGGGGAGGCTACCATAGCTAAAATAAGCCCCAGATGTATATAACCCTAATTGCCCTGTTGGAAGATTGTTTACTCCAGACGTGTATAAATTGAGTGACCCAGAAGCATCTGAATGAGACACTATAGACAAGTTAAGTTGCTGAAAAGTGACCGCCTCTCCGCTAACAGAAAGGTTTAGGATTCCGCTAACGTCTGTGTAGTTAATTAGAGGGTCTACCAATCTAACGTGGGCACTATGCAAGTTTATCCTAGACTTAAATTCTGACCCCGAAGGGTAAACCAAGTCATACTGTAAAAACATCTTATCTATATCTTCTGAGTAATACTTGTGATCAAACTCAGAAACCCTCGTGGCTTGAGGGAACAGGGACCAAGATTCAGAGTCGTCTATAAAGCTATCAAAATCAAACTTGCTTTCAATTTTCTCAAAACAGCTAGAAGCTGGAAGGTAATGGATAGCCCTATTTATTAACCCAAAGTTACTTGTAGGTGAAGCCCAGTAGGTATCTTTCTTTTTAGTGTAAAGGCTTACTATTAGCTTTGGACCTATTGTTTCTGAGCAGTCACCCCAGATCATTGAGCCGCTAGAATTGTGTTCAATAACACTGTCTACTACTATTGAATCTTCTTTAAAGTTATAACCGCGAGGCAGGGCTTTTGATATTCGAGGGGCTAGGGAGTAAAAGCTACTATCCGTGTCGCTGAGGTTAAATCTTAAGAAGTCATTTTCTACTTGCGTGTGATAGGCTATGCCGCTAAGATTAAGGCTGGATGGTGTAGAGAGGTTTATTTTTTGGCTGTAGCCAGACCCTTCATGAACCACGTTAAAGCCGATTAGATCTCGCCCAATTCTAGTGGTCATAAAGTCGAAGTCTGGACTAAATGCGCAATATTTAAATGCTCCTAAGTCCCACTTCGTGGTGTCCTCGTTTACGTAATCCCAAAGCTTAAAGCTATCATCTGAGGCTGTGTCCTCACTGTCCCAGAACTTCATTCTGTGGTTTTCTAGGAATTTCTGAGCGGTAACTTCTTTATTTCTAAGGTTTGCTCCAGACTGAACGATGTTAGTTCCGGAAGCAAGCATACCACTTACGCCAGCTCCAAACGCTGAATAGCCAAACTCACTAACAAAGATATTAGAACCAACGCCTGAACCGGCGGAGTGGCCGAGCAGTAAGCTTCCTGTGCCGGTTGAGTCTATTTCAAACGGATCTGATGAGGCTCTTATTGTTGTGAATTCGCCATCATAAAATTCGTTGTCAGTGTAGAGCTTTAGACCGCTAGAGGAGTGGTCATTGTATGTTAGTATTACAGATAGTGGGTATTGGTATTGGTCATAACTAAGCGTGTCTTTAACTTTTACTACATTTCCTGTAGTCTTCTCTGTAGCAAACCCGCAAAGATAACCAGACTCATACCCCAACGCAAAATCCAGTGCTTTTCCTGAGTCCCATTTTGAAACGATGACTCCAGAGTCCCAAAGATTATACCCAACACCGCTCATGTCACAGTCTGGGGTAAACCTAGTGAACACAGAGAATCCACCACTAAAGTCTACAGGGCCAAAATCAACATATGAGTTAACGCCTGATAAGCGAACAACGTTATTAAAGGCGTCTGCTATTTGCCCATAAAGCTCGTGGTTGGTAAAGTCTTGGGAGCCTGAAGCTAAAGATGTCCAGTCGGTAGTTTGGTAGTCTCCACTGTATCCGGGCAGCTTATCTCCGAAAAGAACCCCACTTGTGAATCTCCAACCAATGTTTTTATGTTTATAGTCTGTATAAGAAGTGTGTAAACTTCCACTTAAGTTACCAAGGTCATTTCCAAGAGGGCGAGATAAGACTGTTTTCCCATCGTCGTAATCGAAGTCAAAATATCCAGACAAGAACGGAAAGTCTACTAACTCGTTTTCAAACCCAAAGCTAAACTCATTGGGGTTGTAGGGGCCATTGACCGTTCCCTCTATCCCACGCCACCTCCTTGAGTAGTTGGACTTTATAGTTTCAGACGAAGTGTAGGCCTGAGGAACTCCTGAGATCGTGGAGATTGGAGCAAATCCGCTACCAGCATTAATGATAGAGTCGCCTGTTTGTCTGGAGGTAGGATAAATCTTGAGTTCTTCTCTAGGGGAAAGTGCCACCCCAAAGTCTTTTCCTCCCGCTGTGTACATCTGTATAGCGTTTGATGGTTTGTATTTAGCAACAAGCTCCATCGCACATATCTCTGCTCCTGAGGGTAGCGGGTAAATATCTAGATGTATATTTTCAAAGTAAGAGCTTTGCTTGTAATCAAACAGGGGTCCAACCTGAACCTTGTCCGCGTACATCTCAAGCGGGACTTCGTACCATTGAAACTCGCCACTGTTGGTTACTATATTTGAGGATACTAAGTAGTGATCTCCTCCAGCATTGTTTGTGCTATTGGATTCAAAATATTGAGACTTATCAGAAATGCTTTCGCCGTCTAACGCCAAACCATCTATTGGGTTAAATCCAGACGAGGTTGGTATGAACCCCGAGTCGCCTGATGGGTTCTGTAAAAACCCGCCAACAGCAGAAGTTATGTTCAACATCCCGTCATCGCTATAACCAACTACATCAATAGGATAATCGTCAGCCCCGTTGGTCTTTCTAGCATACACCTTCAGAGACATGGAATCAATAGGGAAGAAGTTGTCAACTTGACTCATTGTTTTCTCGTGGGCGGTATCAAAAGAGCCGTCGGGAAAACCCCCTAGAGAGAAAGCGCCGTCACTATAAGCTATGATTGGTCCGGGAATCTCATGGCCAAACTTAATCGTTAACTTTCCAGACTCAGAAGTGGCGGGAATAGAATCAAGAGAGACGTATTCCCAAGTCTTCTTGTTCCTTATTATATCCGTTAAAACAGCTGAGTTGCAGGTGTCGGTATTCTGGGAGGAAATACCTAGGTCTGAATTGATTCCTTTCCAAACAGTGTTTTTGGAGGGGTAGATTCCAGTGTCAAATTCTGAAGACTTGAACTCAATAGGGTATATTACCCTCTCTAAACGTTGTCCGGTTGGGGTGACGTCAACAAAGAGACCAAGCTTATCCTCTCTCGACGGCCCGAAACCGCAGTATCCTGTTTTGGAAAGGCTGGCTATTTCAACTGCAGATATCCTGAGAGACCGGAGCGTGTTAACAATAACGCTAGACCTAGTTGAGAGAGGACTTCCATCAATAGCAAGGTGGTCATTTTTACCCACTGTCGTTTCGTAAATAGGACTAGACTCTTCTTCAAAGCCTGTGCTAAATCCTCCGTCAAATGGATCATCTAAACTTTTAGAGTCTATGTTGAACCTTAGGGTGTAGCCGCTAGGCTCTTGCATTAGTGGATACACGCCACTATTCCACTGATAAGATCCAGCATGGTTTACTTGCGGTCTTGAGGAGTAGGTAGCAAAATTGACAGGATGTCTGTTATATAGGTTTGCATCCCCCCTAATTACAATGTCTTCATAATGGCTGATGAGATTACCAGAGGGGTCTTCTAGCTTTATCTCTCGTATTGTGTATTCAGGAGCTGCGGAAGACTGGTTGTTTTTAAGTGGGGCTGCTGCCCTAAAGTGAATTCTACTATCTTTTAGCCAAGTCGTTGGTTTTGTAACTTCGCACTTATAGAAGAAGGAACCTTCCGTGAAGTTTGAGGATGGCTGTATAAAGGTTGTTTTGTCGTCAGAAACCCTACTACTGTTTCCAGAATAAGTATGGTAGAACCCTGTAAAGACACCCTCGTCCATACTAGAGAAAAGCGGTGAGGATTGTTGATTCTCGTTGGATATTCCGGTGCTCTCGATATCCGCTATTGGATACATCTTGTGGCAGGAGGGATTATCAGAGAAGTCTCCAGCAAATTTATCTGCGTACAGAACGGATGCCTTAGAAACGACACATATCTTGTCCTTGAGGGAAATTTTGATCGATAACTTGGACTTGATGCAGGAGCCTGCCTCTATTTTCAGCTTGGTACATTCGCCAACCTTATGACCAAAAGAGTCGCAGCATTCACAGTATAATTTTTCGCAGTAACCAAACGCAACCGTTGCGCTCATTTTGCCAGAAAGAGTGCTTTCCGCACAGGCTTTAGCGGGCATGCCTCTAAGGCGAATTATCTTGGCTTTACAGGCAACCCCCGAACCTTCTAGCTTGGCCTTCATCACGGAAGGTCTTAGGGAGAGCTTGGCTTTTAACACGCCCCCTATTAAGCAGAGCTTGCTACTAGCCTTTTTTACGCATAAGCATTCTATAGACATTTACTATTTCCTATGTTGGTCCAGTTCCGCCACCTGCCGTGTGATTACCAGCACCGTCATGCTTGAGTGACGGGATAACAACCTTAGTAATGTGATCTAACAATTCTGACTTGATATTTGACGATAACGTTTCTAAGAAACTAGCACCATTAAAGTTGATGTTTACATTAGTAGTATCTAGTTTAACTTGGAACTTGAGGTTCCTGAGCTCGTTTATGTTGGCAGAAAGATCTGTATTAAACTTGTTAAGGGCTCCAGCTAGACGTTCAGTTCCAGCCGCAAAGCTCATTGCCGCCTGACCCATAGCGTCGCCACCTCCGGACCCTCCGGATGCTGCTGCGCGCTGAGCTATCGCGCCTCCCGGAGTTGTTCCGCCGCCAGCTGGTAGAACGTTCTCGACCTGACCCTGACGGTTCGCTACGGCCTGTGCCTGAGATTCAGATACTGAGCCAACGGAATTGAACCTTTTCCTGTCTGCAGTTCCCATCTCAACTTGATTAGGGCCTAATTGACGACCCATGAATGGGCCCGCCGTTGCCGGGCCGTGGATCGTCTGCATTGCCGCAGCTTTGGCTGAGGTTCCACCTCCGGCTGTACCATCGGAGAAGATACCTTTAGTACCCCCCTTTTCTGCGTCCTGACTCAAAATCTTATACCCTTCGGTTGCAGCTCCAACAAGCGCCCCTATACCAGCAGCAATAGGAATTGAGAGTCCCGCCGTGAAGGGGGCTATTAACAGGCCAATTCCAGCTCCAGTCATCGCTCCAGTCGCAGCCGCACCAGCCACGCCAAGAGCTTGATCTGTCCCGCTTCCCTTTTGAATGTCTGTTCCAAACAACCCATTTGAAAATCCAGAAAGCATACTGTCGCCAGCCGTGGCGCTACCAGTTATTGCTCCGAGTATAGCTCCTTCGGTCTTCGTTCCACTAAGAGTTTTATCACCTTCCAGCGCTCCCGTAACACCGCCAACAGCCAACGCTAGTGGGGCAGCCACTTTGCCAAGAACTTTACCAGCTACCGAGAGACCCTTACCTAGAATGCCTGCGCCCTTACCAGCAATGGTCACCACCTTACCACCCGTACTTGCCACTAATTGACCGGCTCTGGAACCCGCAGCAGCACTCCCCGCGCTGCTAAGGGCTCTAGCGGCCCTTCCGGCTTTGCTGGCAGTCCCAGCGAGCCGCCCAGCGCCCTCAATCGCCTTACCGCCGAGCTTGGCCGTATTGAACGCATCCTTCATGGGTTTGAAAACTTTACTCATCTTTGCTCCACTGTCAAACAACTTACCAAAGAGTCCGCTTGCTTTACCTGCCCCTGCAGCAGTGGCTCTAGCGGCGGCTGCCGTCTTGCCTGCTTGCGACCCCATAACCCCACTTATCTTACTCATTGACGTGGTCGTGCTCCCAATAGCCCTTCCGGATGAAAACGCTTCTTTTCCAGATTTTGCGAATTTAGCTATGCTTTTAACCCATTCCCAGTTTGCGGGGTTCGTTAATTTTGAACCTTTCATAAAGTTTCCGGCTTTGCCAATAGCTATTCCAGTTCTTTGAGATCTCGTCGTTGTTCTCGCGGCGGTAACAGATTTCCTGCTGACGGAATCTAAGCCCTTAAAGGAGCCCTTAAGCCCCATCTGGTTCATCACGGCCCTGTTGCCTGTTCCTCCAAATTTTGCTGCGGCAGCACTATCTGCCGTGAAACTCGTAAGGCGATTTCCTGCCTTGCCGACTTCTAATGTTTTACCAAATTCGAGTCCAGATTTCATTCCCCGAAAAAGGTCTCTAGCCCCCTGAGCAAACTTATTTCCGCCAAGGGCTCCGAGGCCCTGACCGGTTGAAGAGTTTTTAAATGAATTCACGGCACCTCTACCGCCCCTTGCTAGGGAGCTCTTCATGCCTTGACCGGCCTTTAACCCCCTGTAAGTGCCGGTAACTAAACCTTTTGTAGCTGCCGCAGTGTCCTTAACGCCCTTTGCTACAATCTGTAAAGGCTTACCAATCTCGCCAGCCATTGCTGCTTTTGAGGTTGATATTAACTGAGTGGCAGTCATCAACTTCCTCTTTCCTTCATGACTTCTAGCTCCGGAAGCTTCGGCCAATCCCTCATCACCAACTGACGTAGTAAGCTTTTTCTCTAGATCGCTGAGGGTCTTACCTGCGTGTATATCATGAACATAAATACTTCCGGGATTCAGGGCTTCTTCAGCCATTTCCGCTTGCACTCTCTCGTATTCTGCTATCGCTTCATTTTGTGCTTCTATGTTTACAAGTTCATTTTCTGTACGTTTTAATATTTCATTTCCCCTATCAACACCCTTCTGCCTTATGTCTGCTGCCTCTTTGCTCTTCTTTTGAGCATCGTCCTGAGCGTTTGTTACAATAATTGTAGCCTGCTTAACTTTGAACTCTGCGTTTTCAAGATCCATACCAGCCATGTCTGCACCAAGACTCCCAGTGTCGGAGAGTTCTCCAGCAAGGCCTCTTATTCTCCTCTTAGAATCCTCTTCTTTAGCCGTTGTTCCGGCCAGTAAAGCTGCCTGCCTTGGGTCTGTTATGCCACGGCTTCCAAGAGCTGCTCCAGCAGATCTTTCTAGTAAGCCACCAGAACCACCAATCTTTTGACCAAAGACTGATTGTACACCACCCTCTTGCTGTTTCTTGAGGTTAGAAAAAGCACCTGACATAGCCGTTGCGCCAAAAAGGCCAGCCATTCTGGTGTCGCCTGAGGCGATTGCTGCGGTTGCTCCAGAAGCAGCCTGTTTATTTAGGAAGCTTTCTATATCTCCGTTTATAAGAGAATCTAAAGATTCCCTTTCGAGTCTGTTCTTTTCTTCTATGGTTTTTAAATGCTCTTTCTCAATTTCAATAAGAGCTTTGATGGTAGAAATTTGTTCTTCTTGAGCTTGCTTAAGTGAGTTTGCCTGAGCCTCTACCTCCTGCCCTTGACTACTAAACGCTCCCCCTTGAACCTTTGGACCTTCACCAAAGAACTTTTCTCCAGCCTCAACCCTAGATCTTCCGGATGACTGTATCGCACCAAACGATCCTTTTATTTGTTCGTTCCTTCTCCTTATCTCGCTAACGCTTCCAGTCTTGAGGTCAGAGAGGCCTGAACGACTTGTGCCAACATTTGCTGTCTTTAGAGCCAGAGTTCTCTTTTTCTCAGCACCAAACTCTGTCCCGCCAAACTCACCAATTATTTTAGCCGCTTCTCTTTGTAGGCTTATTGACTTCTTCTGCGCATCAAAGAGAGCCCCCTCAGACTCTAGTCGGTTTGCGTTTGCTTGGGCTACCTTTTCTGTGAGGTCCGCTATCTTGCTGAGTATTTCAAGCTCACGAACCAACTTATCATTTATGTCTCCAAACTTGTCTTCTATGGAACTAAGGTTTCCGCCCATTATTTCGGCGACGTCCTTCTCAGAAAGTTCAGGCATGGAATCAACAAGGTTCTTGGCCGTGTCTGCATCTCCCGTTTGGGAGGTTATTGACTCGCGCAAACTATCTTTTAGCTGATTGTTGAACTCCTCAGTACTAAGGCCTGCTGTGTTGGGGTTCGTTACGCTATCGGCTATGAATTCTTCAGTCACATTTCGGAACGACCCTTGAACCGCATTGAGAGCCTCAAAAGATTTAGTAAGCTTGTCAGCAGTTCGTGGATCTACCCCAAAACTTTGTAATTCTTTATTAACTTCATTTAGGGACTCTTTAAGCTCAGCAGGGTCCATGGCGGAGCCGCTCTCAAGGACTGCGTTCAGTTTGTTTATACTCGCCCTTACCTGTACTGTTCCAGTGTCGAAGGCGCTAGATAGATTGTCTAGTCTAGATGAAGCAAGCGCGACTGAACCTTCTATACCGCGTAAACCAAAATTAAAGGCCAGAGCCCTCTTGGTGTTATCTATTACGGCCTTGGTCTGGTTTTCATATTCTTTTCTCAGATCTTTTAATACTTCTTTTTGTTTTTCTAGAGGGAGATTTTTAAATGCATCCCCCATTATAGTTACCTGCTCAGCAACATATCCCGACTGAGTTATTAAGGCTCCACTAGAATCCGAACCTTTCATTATCTGTTCTTTAGCAGCCCTAGCTCTTAAATTTTCTGTTTCCTTAAAGACTTTTATGATGGCGTCAACACGAGTCTTTTGAGCCTTGAGATCTTCTGGAGTAATACCCTGCGCCTCCTGAGCTGCAACCAAAGCTTCACTACCTTTTCCTACCCCTCCCGCTTCCTGAGTTTGTTGTATAGTCTCCATTCTGACCCTAGCCCGCATTGAACCCGGCTGGACTTCCATGCGCTGCCCTGACCCAAACCCTGCCGCGTTCCCAATCAAGTTAAGTGCTGATTCCCAGAACCCCTTACTGTCTTCAGTCCGAGACGCCGTTTCTGCATTTAACGCATCAGCCGCTGATGAATAAGCCTCTGAGATAGCCGGTGACTGGAGAGACTCTACGGCGGTCTTTGTTCCTGCAGAGACCTCTTTCATGGCCTCGGCAGCTTCTTCTGTCGCTGTTTTAAGTTTAATAGTAGCAAGTGACGCGAGAGCATCCGCCTCTGCCCGCATCTTTATTGAGGACGTAGAGTCTCCCATACCAAATAAGGCAAAGAAGTCTTTCATCTGATTAAAAAAGAGATCGAAAACTCCAAGACCCTTGGCTAGAAGTACAGCAAGCCCAGCAGCAGCTGCCCCAAGAAGAACAAAAGGGAGCCCGACTGTTGTGAAGATAAGCAAAGCGGCGGCTGCTACCACGGCAGCCAAAACGGAAAGAACTTTAGCGACACCCCAAGCCGACTCTTGAACGGCTGCGTTGCCAGCAGTGTCTGCGTCTCCAGTTTCGATTGCTGAGTCTTTAACCTTCTTCGCTTGGGCTTGCATGGCGGAACCTACCGCGTAGAGACCAATAAGGATCGCGGCCAAGCCAAGGACTCCTGCGGTCCCGAGTTTCATTAGCGAGGCTGACGCCCAGTGGGCTGCCCTGCTCAGCGCAAAGGTACTCGCTGCCGCTGAGGTATGACCTGCTCTTGATAACCATATTGACTTTGCTTCAAGACCTCTAGCCAAAGTGGTGATTTTGGCGGCAACAGCCGACGCCGACAGCTCAAGCCCAAACCCTGTAAGAACAAAGGCTAAGGCTGTCATGGTCATAATGGATTTGGCGATGGTTTTTCCCATAATAGCAAGAGCACCGTCGGTTTCTTCTATCTGCGCGGGGAGCATGGCCATGATTGTTTGGATGCCTATCATGGCTCCCATCATCCTATTGCTCCCTTTGGCTGCGCCCTCAGCACCCTTTGCTGCTTTTTTAGTTGATCTGGCGAGCTTGTTCGTCTCAACAACTAGCTTTGTTTCGGCCTGCTGAACCGCGTTGGTGGCAACGGAAGACCCCAACAGACCAGCGTTGTGTTGACCGAGAGATTGGTTAGTCACGCCCCTCGCGGCTAACTCTTGTTTGATAACTTGCTGTAGAACCTGAAACCTTGATATTATCTCTTTGGTGTCCATCTCAAAGAGTCCCAACTCAGTTTTAGCTTCTTTGACTTGGCCGGTGAAGGTTGTCAGCTCTTTACCGGCTTTGTCACCTTTAGATTGGGTGTTCCCTTTTCCTTTGCTTGGAGAGTTTAAGGCGCCTGCAGCAGCGGGGTTGTTTTGAACTGTTAGGGCTCTATTTTTGGATTCTATGAGACGTTGTTCTGCCTGAGCTTCGGCGGCGGACAACCTGACCGTCTCTGCGGTTACTTTCCTGTCAGCCGCAGCCTTTTGTTCTGTCACCACTATCAACTGTTGTTGCGCAGCTTTCAGCTTGTTTTGGCCAGCGACGACGTTTTGAGATGCTGTGTTAGCGAGTTTTTCTTGTGCAATAGTTGCCTTGTTGGCACCACCCGCAGCTGCTATGGAGCTAGCAAAGGTCTTTAGCTGTGATTTATTCATCTCTAGCGTAGTTGTAATCTGAGAAACTTTTGCAGAGAGCTCGAAGAACTCTCCTTCAAGCATTTGGGAGTCACTCTTCAAGCCTTTAAGAAACCCAGTATCCGCTCCACCGCCAGTAGGCATGACACCCCCACCTTCGGCAAAATGCTGGACTCCTACAGGGCCACCATCAGCAAATCCTGTAACACCCTTTTTGTTCATTGTGTTAAGAGATCCGTAACCAATGCTACGTGCAGCTTTTTTGTTAAACACAAACTCGCCGGGAGTTAACATTGCCGGAACTGTATCAGAAGCTTTTCCGCCTTTAGCCATGGCTTTAGGCTTCACACCGAGCATGTCTCCAATTTGAATATCTTGCCTTACTTTGCTAGCAACACTATCCACACTTCCCTTGCCGGGTTTTGCGTCGCCTTTTATCAAGCTTTTGGAAACCCCATCAAAAAGAGTTTCCATGCCCTCCGGACTAATGGACCCCATCGGAAAATCAAAGGCTGTCGTACCACCAGCAAACTTGGAACCAGTTAACGCTTCAATGATACCCTCAAAAGCATAACCACCCGCAGTCGAAATAACTTGATCGTCTTTGGCTAGCTTCGCTTTTGCTTGATTCATCGACTTCGTGTTAATAGTCGCCCCTTTGGGGATTCCGGCTGGAGAACTTTCTAAATATCGCGTAGCAACCTTTTCAACGATATTGCTCATCGCGGAAGCGGTCTCTGCCTCTAGTAAGCCCTCTAGGCTACCGCCTGCTGTTTCTCGGGGGTTGTATGTACTGACAGAACCAGACAAATTAACCTGCCTAGAGTCAAGCTTTTTAAAACCATCGCCCCTACCTGTTCCGAAGGTTGTGCCTGTTCCGCCCTTGGCCGCCCTTGTTTGCGCGCCAGTCTTGGTAAGCTGTGTAGTCAACCCTCCTCCGGGAGCAATTGCGCCAAGGCCCCACTGCTCTCTAAATAAACCTCTAGTGCCTTTTTCTCCGGGGTTAGATAAGAAATTCTTTCCGGCGGGGGATTTGAATATAGAGCTGGTTTTTGGGAGACCAGCGACATCTGTCGCAAAAGCTTTCTCCTCAGCGTTTAGGGGTCCGCGATTCACGGGGGTAGCCGGGCCATTGGCCTTACCTTTAGATGTTGAGAATCTCTCCAAAGCAGCGAGTCCAGCGGATGAGGAGACACCAAATGTGCTTGCCTTTACGGGTTCATCTGACCTCCCCCCTGATCGTTGCCTGAAGCCAAACAAACCGATTTCATTAGGGTCTATAGCCACATTAACTGGACCACCAAGACCATACTTGTTCATCTTACCGAGCTGTTTAGATCCTATTTGGTTAACACTGCTCTTCTTGATGACAAACTCGCCGGGCTGAAGCATCGCCGGGACAGTATCTCTACTTCCTTGACCGGGAACCATACCCCCTCTAGCAAAGTGTTCAATGCGACCACCTTTATTTTTACCGGGAATACCCGTAGCCCCAACGTTCTTAATGCCGTTAACAAGACCGGAACCAAAGCTACCAAAGGCTTTGGCCATTTTAAACGCGGCAAGAGCAGCTAAGAGTGGCATTAGGGGTTTAATGGCGTCAGCGATTGTAATCAGGCTACTAGCCAAGGCGAGAGCACTATCGGCCATCACTTTAAACGTCTGGGTCTGTGTTACCTCTCTAATGAGTTTAAGGAACTCTTCCTTAACCTTTATAAGCTTAACGGCTAGGGTTTGTTGAGCAGCAGCCATGTCCTTAGTTAAGGAGTCTCCACCAGCAACGGCGGCTTGGCGAGCTTCCTCGGCGGTTTTAAACTCTTTCAGTAAGGGGATAACCTTACCAATTTGCCTAAACCCACCAAGCTCTTCAGCTATTCTAATAAACCTAATATCTCCCTGCTCCAAACCTTTGAGGGCCTCGCTTAGTCTTCTTACACCCTCATACGCGCCAACAAACTTCCCGTCCATATCCGTCAACTGAACACCAAACTGCTTCATGAACTCAATGGTTTTTGGTCTCTGTATTCTGGTAAAGATAGTTCTAAGACCGGTAGCAATCGAGTCAGCAGATTCACGGGTCGTCGCCCTAACAGAAGTAAAGAGACCTATAAGTTCACTCAAGTCACCGCCGGCCTCTTTAAACACACCACCAGTACGGCGGATAACAGAGATTAAGTCGCCGGCTTCAACAGCAAATTGACCAGCGACAGCGTTTATAGAACCAAGTTGTTTTTCAAGGGCTCCTGCGCCCTCCTTGAACTGAGCCATAACCGCGATGGCGCCCTCAGTCGTTTGCGTAATATTGGCAAACGTAGGGGCGAGAGAAGTCTTAGCAAGAGACTCAAGAGCTATTTTTGTGTCTTTAGCAGAAAGACCAGCCTGAGATAATGATCTAGAAACCTCTAATAAGGAATTGGAAGCAACGCCCATCGTAGTGGCTAGGTGGTCAATCTCGCGAACAAGATCTGATAATTGAGAAACAGTCTTGCCGGTTACCTGAGCAACCTTAATCAACTCTCTCTCAAACTTAATCGCCTCGGCAACGGCCCCACCAAGACTCGTAGTTAATAAGCCGACAGCACGGGTAGCTATAGAAAAGGCAGCAAAACGCTTGATTGAAACAGCAAAAGCCTTGCCCATCTGATTGGCTCGGCTAGTAACTTTTTCAGTCTCGCTTGCTATACCTTTTAGGTCTTTTTGCGCAGCGGAGGCACCTCTAACCTGTACATCAACCTGAATATTGTTGAGCTGCCGCTGCATTTGGCTAACGACTTGCGCAACATTATTTGGTGCTTGTAACTTGAGTTGTGCAGTCAGTACAAACTTACTCATGCCTTACAGCTTTCTAAATACGACCACGCACTATCTTTTGCTTTCCGTTTAGTCTTGGTTTATTATTGGTTGTCGTTTTCAGAACCTTCCGCTTTGACCTTTGCAGGCTCAGCTTTCTTTCTGGGTTTTCCTTTCGGTTTGGGACGGTCATCTACTTCGTATTCACTCGTTGGGATGTACGACCCGTCTTCATCTAGAAGATTCTTGTCCCTATCAACCCTCTTGCCTTCTTCATTGATATAATGACCTTCATCATTTACCAATCGACCTTCAGTGTCAACGGTGTGACCATCAGGGTTAATTAGGTGAAGCTCCTTGTTAACATACTCAAACTTTTTAAGGAATTTGTTTTCTGGGAGTTTTTCCTCAAATCCTTGATCTAGTGAATACAACATTGCAGCCAGTGCTTGGGCGGCTACAAACGCTACGGGATCATCACTCCTGTTACTATAGTCATCCAACCCTTTGTATATGGGGAACTCGTTCTCGTCAAAGGTGCAGTGAGCAACAATGTAATCAAACTTAGCGTTGTCCGATAGGGACTCTGCCGTGTTTTGCTCAAGCGACACTTTCTCAGAAAGTAAGTCTCTGAGCTCAATTCTTTTTCTTCTCATGTTAAGAGCAATCTTCTTACCATCAGAGGTCTTAATCTTAGAACCTCTAGGGCCAAGATAAAGACTTTTCTCTAACTTCGAGATAGACTCTAAAATATCTTCTTGTTCTTTAGCTTTGGCTTCTGTCCAAATGCCTCTTTTCTTAAGGATTGCCTCAAGCTCTTTCTTTGTCATGACCCCTTCTTGTATACATTGGGTCCACACAAGAGCTCCTTTCCTTTGCGCTGCGGATAAAACCGCGTTGCTTGGTTTCTTGACTAAGATTTTAATAGTCTTAGTTGAGCCGTCCTCGTTCTCTAGTTCTACGTCTACATATTTCTCTGTTACAGCCATAATGTTCCTTCCTTTAAAGTCTTAAAATTAATCTTTATCTCTTGGGATAACTGGCATGGTCATTGAATACCTCAGCCACTTAACGTCGTACTGAGATAACTCAGCATCAACATTGCGCGACTGGCCGTTTCCTTTATCTAGAATCTCTGATCTCACCTTATTAAAAAGATCTAGCATAGCGCTTTTTTGATCTTCGTCATAGGGTGCGTCCTCTGCCCACAAAAAACCAAAATGTTCCTCAACGCTACTTAGCGATCCGATCATCGTGGTTTGTATTTTTTTTCTTATTATTGAAGATAGTCTATTCTTGGATTCGATTTGATACTTCTGATCTCTAGCCTTTTCATAATCTTTTTTATCCATCTTTATCTCCTGAATTTATCCTTATATGATTCGTTAGAAGAAGTACGTTTTTCAAGTTTGACGTCCATGAAGTCATCTTGGCCTACTTCGCCGCCCCTTGAGAGCGTCTTGCTTCGTTGTTTCTTTATCATCTTTGCTGTAATATCATTCATGTTATTTATATGCTCGGTGTGCTTAGCGTTTTTCGACATCACAAATATCTCATCAGACCCTGAAATTTTACTATTTTCCAATTTGCTATCAAACTCCTTCTCGGCCTTCTCTTTTTCTCTTTTCTTCTTCTGGGTTATAAACCATCCATCAAGCATGTCGTGGTCTCTCAGCACGGTCTCTGGAGGGGCGTCCATAGACTCACTAACATTGTCGTACATTTTAGACCATATGACAAGGTTCTTTTGGTTGGGGGTTAACTCTAACCCTTCGCCGGAAAATAAACTGTACCCCTGAATATCCCTCATGTACCAAGAAACTTTCCAAGGATCGTTAAGGGCTAAATCCCTTATTTTTGACTCCTTAAGAGTCGCTTTGTTGCTAGCGGAAAGTACTTCGTCAATATCAATACCGGCTGAAAAACTATAGAGCCCTCCGTTTAAAAAGGTGGACATCTTTATCTGATACCTAGCCTTTTCTATACTAGCTATACCTTCACAGGTATTCCCTATAAACTCTGACTTTTCATTCATCTTGTGTAACAACTGGTCTTCCCCCGCTCTTATTCCCTTTCTTATTTCTTCGACAAGGTTTTCGCTTTCCCTGTTGTTGAAAATTTCGACCCTCAAGTTTTCCAAGTCTTTTTCTAGACCTAGTATTGTTTCTTCGTCTTCCGTTGCCCACAACCCCTTTTCAATCATCCATTCTAGATTTTCATCTATCGTCATTACCCCTTCTTCATAGGCGTCGTTATAGGCCTCGTTGTAGACGTAACAGGCTTCCGGCTCGTCTTCTATCTTTGGACTGTGAACTTTTAGGGTTATCTCTTGGGTCCTAAAAGTAAACGTTCCAGATCTTATCGTTGCTACAAAATACTCCCGCTCATGTTGCTTCATAGCAAAACCTCATGGCGGGAGTTTTTATAGACATAATAAATCCTTCCTTAGTAACCCATTAGATGAATTACTGTTTCCCACGAAAAAACACTAACTCTAGGAGGGGTCGCCGCTAAACGCTGGGTCGTTAGGAGACGTTACAGCCAGAACATTAAAGTTCTGATAACTATAGGTCGAGCTAACATTACCACCAGTAGCATCACCACCACCATAACTTACAGAGGACAGCTTGTTTGATGACCCAAGGTCAAACTGGGTGTAGTCTTGCAGCGTAATCTTAATCGAATCGTTAGTAATGTTATCACCCTCAGAGGAGGTTCCTGCAAGGTCAGGGTCTCCCGCTTCCAGAGCGTTAATAAAGTCTCCAGAAGTAGAAATGGTTTCGATTTCACAACTAACTTCAATCGGGAAGCCGGGAGCACGGAAGTAAGGTGTTTTACGACCAAGCTCTAAGATGTCTTCACGGGAGAAGTCGGTACTAATCGAAAGGCTCTGAATGTGAACAAGTGGGCTACCAAGTGGAGTGTGGTCATTGGTTGCAACGCCACTGCTCACGTTGTTACCATTAGCACTACCGGGATTGACCCCTTGTAGTGTTGACGGGAAGATCGAGCTCGCCATAAGAACATTTTCCCTACGCTGAACACCGCCTTTAGCATCGGTATAAGCAAGTGGAGCATCGACACCAGAAATATTGTGGGTATGATCTGTTCCACTCAGCTTCCCAGACCTGTCTGGCAGCCATTTCTTGTGATTGCCAACTAGCGTAATTGATTCTGTGGCATTTCCATCAACTGGAATTGAGTAACTGAGGGAGCTCATATACATACCAGAACAATAAACCTCAACGTCTGGAGCTCCAGACGCAAAGTCTGCGTCGTCAGAATAAATACCAAGCCTAACATCTGTACGTGCTTTTGATCTACCTGTTAAGCTGCTATTTGCTGCGCCACTGGTACATAAGTGGTAGAGAAGAGGATACCCATCTATAATCTTCTCTAGGGTTACTTCCACATCTGGAAGACCTTCAATGTTCTCATAAATCTGAATTTGACCCAGTTCAAATGCCTGTTCCAGATTAAAATTCGTTGTAATTCCGATGCTCTGAACACCGTGGGCTTCTCTGATACTACTTGATGTATCATCACCCATTGCGCTAATACCTACCATTTGGCAGGCATAGAATATTCTATTATTGGCCATTATTATCTCTCCCGTAAGTAAGATTAAGATTCTAGTCTATTATACACGAAAAAATTAAATTGTTGTGTCAATTATTTCCGCTGCGACCTTTACAATGCCGCCGTAAAGATTGGAGTTTATCATGTCCATCCCTTGAATAGAAGTGCTTTTAAACCTAAGCCTCCTAATGAAATGGTTTTGTATCAAGTCTGGATATCTCATAGCTCCAGAGTTGGCAACTCCTAGGTAATCTAGGGGGAAGTCACCACTACTTGACACAGAATTACTGTCAAACATGTATATTGTCTTTTCGCTCTGCAAGGAAACGATGTCAACAAGCCTGTTTCTTGTTATATCATCCTCTGCGATGCAATGAAAGAGTACGTCAGTTGTAACCCACTGCCCGCCCCCAAGTTGGTATCCGCGCATTTCTCTCTTAGGAACTATCTCTATTGCTATGGCGGGAAGCTGCAGTCTAGATTCCGGGGGTTTATCCCAAGAACCCTTGGACGGGGTGAGGAATTCACTGTTTGGTTCATAAGTCCTGTACTGAACCTCTCTCAACCAAGGGACGGAATTGGCGTACACTACGTTTATCCATTTATAACTAAACTCAGCCTGAACAACAGAGCCTGTTGGTATGGCGGAATCAAAAATAATTCTCCCGTTAAAGTGGTCTATTTTGTGGGAATATTCCCCCACGCCTGAGGTTGCGTGAAAATCACTACCCACGTAGACACCAGAAACTCCCGGTTTTGAATTGTTGGTTCCCACTAGAGGTGCTGGGCTATAGCTAACACCGCTCTGCCAGACCCAGTTACTCCTGTGGCCTTCCCACACTTGACCCTCAGCATACTGATCGTTGGACGACAATCTTAGCCTGCTATAGTCATTGCCCCTTGGGGAGGTTTCTGACAGAGTCACGTTGAAGTAGTTGCCTTTTTCTAGCAATGACCAATCAAAAAACTCTAATAGGTTGTCTTGTACCTCATTGTTTAGGGTAGATGAGAATACGCTATCGAAGCCTTTTAAGTTATATATATCTCCGGTTGGCATCGTTAACCCCCAAGCACTTGTTCTAAAAGTTTTTGAATATGTTTTTCTTTGTTTGCTAAGGCTCTGGTTATGAAATTGTCATCTGACGTTCCGGAATACTGAGGAGGAACTCTCCATATACTACCACTACCCATGGAACCACCTCTAGATCTTCCAGACCCAGAATTAGGTTCGTAGTGATAACCAGTGATAATAGCCCGATTGCCCTCCTCTAACAACCACTTTAACCAGTGGAGTTGTCCGGCGATATTTATGTCTTCTACAAACCCTTGGGGTATACTGAGCAGGTTGGAAAAATCCTCTATCTGACACTTTATTATAAGGCCACCTTGTCTCAAATTGCTGGTAACGCTCTTGAAGTCTACGTGTGTGGATGAAGAAATAGAATTAATTATTACGTCTGTTATTCTAGACTCTGTTCCAGCGACTAAACCAAGCTGAGAAGGAAGCGATCCTACCCCTCCGCTTTTAAGGGCCATCATTTCTGGCTGTTCTGAGAGCCATTGTTTAATCATGGGTACTAGCCTTCTGGTTATTACGCTCCTGCCTTTTAATAAGGCATCGTTCATGCCCGACGCAATCGCCTTGTTTATACGACCCTCAATAACCCTAGCGTTATCTTTTAGTACAACTCTTATATTTGCCACTATGCCCTCTCCCAAAAACACCCAAAGTACTTGCTTTGCTGCAGCCCCATCGGATAGCACTCACCCGACCTCTTGAACCGCATCTCTATTATATCGCTTACCCCCTTATGAACTATTAATTCATTGGCTCGCAATATCTTAGGAAGATCTTTAGCAAAGCATATCGTTTGAATAGCGTTGTCTGGCACCAAGATGTCTTGAGACACCTTAACCCAACTTCTTCTATCCCAATAAACCTTTAGGGTGATATCTTCTGTTTTCTCTACCTCTATATAGGTAACACCACCACGGTTGTGGTCTGCGTTTACCCTTCTGTGAGGATTTATGGAATTGTTTGAGGGTATATTGTCAAAGGCTTCCACCTTTTTCTCCACCTTGTCTATATACACAAGCTGACAAGTCACGCCAAAAATTGTGAACGTGGAATCTATCACCTCAAAATATTTATCGAAAACACTCTGTGGAACACTAATAGCCATATTGTATATCCTTAGCTTGTTGAGCCGGGCCATGTAGCCGGGCCGCCGCCGTAATGTTCGTCAAACCGGTCTTGCAACCTGTCGAACATAACTCCAGAACCACCCGCCGTGCCAAAAGGTTGGGTATCGTTAACGCCGCTTCCGACAAAGTTGTTTATGACAACTCCGCCTGAAGGCATTGTCTCAAACACCCCGTTTCTCTGAACCCCAGTTACAACACGACCATTTTGGATCGTAGTAGTAGAACTGTGAGCATATTTAATTACATCAGACATTTCTATCTCTCCGAATAAAGTAAAATTATTATCTAGTACCCCAGTATTTATTAAACCCGTACTGTGACCATCTACAAACGGTCAAGTCCTCCCAACCATCAGTGAAGTTGTGAACGTCCTGACCATCCCATAAAAAGTCCTTATCACCCGTAAGGGATCTTCTGGGGTGCCGGAACTCAATCCAAGCAGTAGTTGGGTCTCTTAGGTATTTCCAAGACAACCACCTGCTCCAGCTGTGTTCTGGGTTATTGCCCTCGTAGTCTGTTGATGACGCTATCGCAAAAATAGTGGACGCATCATCACTAATGGAGCAGGCGTAGCCTAAGGAAGACGTCTCCCTACCGGCAAGTTCTCTGTGGTCTTTGTTTGTAATTGATTGTCTTATAACCCCGTCTTTGAAAACGTGAATTGCTCCATTAGCGTTAGATTGACTCACGCCGGGGGAACCCACTATAACCCAAGATCCGTCATAACTAATTCCCACGCTTGCCCCAAACTGTGTTTGACCCCATTTTTGTAAGGGCTCTTTTAGCTCGCCGAGGGTATGTGATGACTTGATGAGGCGATCTTGGCTGTCGTAGTGGTTCACGTTGCTTTTGCCGAATCGTCGCGGTGCAAAGTTTACCCAAGCCCTACCCGATCTGGTCGCCGGGCATTTGACTACCTCGGTTTCACACAACCTGCCTATGCAGCAAGGCCAGTCGGAGTCTGGGTCAAAGCATTCCGCGCCGGTGTCTCCAAATATTTCTCCAGTTACCCATGTCCTTCCGTTTCCAGCCATTGCTACATTTCTTCCCATCTGGGTGTGAGATCCCGGATACCATTTATAATTGTCGCAGGACCCCGTTACTCTGAACTCAGGACGAAGCAGATGATAGAAATCAAAAGGCGAGTGCTTCCACCACGCTTCATGGCCCCTCGAAAGTCCGGCCCGGCCTTTATAACAATATCCCGCCGGATCGCAGGGGCCGCTAACGTTCCAATCCTGATATTCCTCATTCCATATATAAACTGCCGATATTCCGACGTTGCCATAGTTGTTTTCACCAGCAAAATCGGCACCAGTTTCAATGATCGGGCATCGAGGATCACTTGCGCAGTTGGAGGGAATCCCGGCGTAGGGCATGCCTGCTATAACCCTAGTTCCGTCGTCAGAGATGTCAACAGACCAACCCTCACCAGCACCCGGCCATTTTCCAAGATTGTCATGATAATGTTCATACCAAATATCGTCGCCTTTTTGAACCCAAGTGTAACCAGATTGATCTTTGAGGGTTACGAAATTTTGTGCCTCCTGCGATGCCGTCCCTTCTATTATCCAGCTGACATTAAAATTCACGGTAGTCGGAGTTTCTGATGCGTTGTGTACCACGGCGCATATCTCTAACCAGCCATCACTATTATTGCAACAAGTTTCGTTGTTCTCAACGCAGTATAATGTCTTTAGGGCGTCGTAGTCAGGGGTAGAACCAAGAATGCCGTCGGGATAGTATTTGTCAAAAGCCCCATTGGTAATCGAGGCGGGATGAGCATAGGCGTACATTACAGCGTCTTCATCCTCAAGGTGGCCCATGCCAAGGACGTGTCCCATTTCATGAACGGCTACCCATTTGACACTCACACCGTTTTGATCCGTAAAGTGGCCGGGTCTACCCGGAACTGGCTTGGTCAATACGACGTGGTCTCTCCTCCACCTGTCTGCGCTATCAAAGTGCAGATCCCCCCCAGCACTACCAGTGCTGCCGAGGATACCATGGGCCCGCCAAGCGTGTCCTAACGTTGCTGGATTATTCATTAAATGCATGCCAACCCTAATGTCTCCAATGTTCTGGGCGTGTGGAAGACTGTAGTTGGGATGACTAGCATCACTTGGAACACTTGTTCCAGTCTCGTCTCCAATATCAGTGAAGGTAACGGTTAACCAAGAACACATACCCTCAAGGGCCTCTTTCCAAACGGCCATCGCTTCTAATACTTCAGCCTTAAATTCAGCGTTTGAAACGTTTTCTGTGAGGTCCTTGTATTCAAAGACATTAAGCCCGCCCATTTGGAACATTTTGGTGCCGTGGGGGGCGGTTTGGTGTGCTTGCTCCTGACCCGGTTTGCCCACCACGATGTGGTCTCCACTGGCATTGATTTTTACAGAGTGCCCAAACTCATTGTTAGACCAATCCATGATGCTGTAATAGCCCCACGTAATGGGGTGGCTTACTTGACTACCCCCGCCGGGGTTGACAACGCCCTTTGCTGACCAACCCTCGATGTCGTCCCATACGTACACATATACTTCCCCGGCTTCAGGACGGTACAGTGGCCCGGCGTCGGTATAGTCGTTCCAGTAGGTGCCGGAACCATCAACGCCTCCGTGGGGAGAGCCTATTGCTATGGTGAGGTGGCCGTCTAAGCTATCTCCAAGATAGGAGGAGTGAGAACTTAGGGCAACAGCCTCTTCTTTACCAAAAAATTCATTGTGAGATCTGCTGAAGAAGCCGGAGGTTGCCGTTGTGCAAGTAATAGGTTCTCCCATCATTGTCCAAGTGCCGTCACTAGGATTGTCTGTGGCGCCAATAAGTCTGTAGACAGAAACCGCACCTGCGTTGCCGGAGTCTTCAGGTGATCCCACGGCTATGATGCTTCCGTCTTTGTTACATGATAAGGCTCTCGCTCCAGCAACGCCATTTTCAGAGTAATTTATAGAGGTTGTAAAATCTCCGTGCTCAATAAAATTAAAGTCAGTGTCTATTAATCCATGAGTGTCGAAGTTTCGATTGTCATAAATGTCAATAATGGATTTTTTCTCTTCGGCACGCCATTCAAGAACGGGGGGGAGACGCTCCCACCTCGTGTTAAATGGGTTGTGCAGGTTTGTTCTGTCTTTTACGGGAAGGTATCTTAAAGTATCCGCACCGTCCACGTTTTTGTACTCAAGACCCCAAGAATACGTAGAGTAGCCGCGATGTCTTACCGTCGCGCCTTTGTCTCTAGAATAACTATACCCTTCTTGATTGTCTATCCAAGCCGGGTGATTTATTGGCCAACCAACCTTTTGGTCGCATGGGTAATCTACCTGATCCCACCACACGCCATCCGAGCCGTTCTGTAGTGGTTTTATTTTTACGAACCCGGAAGGCAACGTTGCCCAGTCCCGTTGGTTATTGTAGTTTGCGAGATCGGCTACAGTGTAAGTAGAGTCAAGGTTTCCTTCGGCGTCATACGGGCAAGTGTTTCCGTCTGGAGTTGCTGGTGAACGATCAGGGTATGGATCTATGTACGGAAATATCTGACCATACGTATTATCGGTTGTATATAATTCGCCCTTATCCGTAAGGCCCATGATCTGATAGCAGGCGTTAGGTCCTGTTACCTTCGTGGGGTTTAATATAATCTTTTTAAAGACAACACCTGTCGGGCTAAGCATGGACCATTTGTTAAATTCAGCTGAGATGGGTGGGGATTTCAGAAGTGCGTAATTCCTGTCTGCCGTCGTAGGCCTAATCCACATTTGCCCAGAGGCATTTAGGGCAACTACGCCGCCTGACTTGCCTTTGTTGTCCCACCCCAACGAATGTACTTGAGTCCAGCCACTGGTTCCAGCCCACCCATGACCAGCAGAAGTAGAGTCATCTAGCTCAGTGAAGACACCCGTGTGATTTATAAATGACACCCTGTCAGTAGTGGGCTCTGCGTAAAATATCTTTCCGTTTTGAATGACTGACATGTCATAGTAGTTAGCGTCATACCAAGAAAACCCCGTGTCACCATCCACTGTAGATAACTTGGAGGGATAGTAACACGTGGCTACAGAAAGCTTCCTTCGAGACTGCTTGAGACGGTTGTGCTTACCAACGAAATACAACATTCCGTCAGAATCTAATGCTGCGAAGTTATTATTTCCACCAAAAACTTTAGTGTAGGTTGGCTGAATACCACTTATTGACGCGTGGTTTTTTAGTGGGCCTTGCGTGGGATGGACAGAAGTGACCACGTGGAATACCCTGCCTATTTTGTGTTGTAGCCGGGACTCAAGGGACTGACTTTTTCCTAGAGGCTTATACCCCCAAGTGTAGAGGTTTCCGTCTTTTATTCCAGCGTACCAAGAGTTTCCTTGAAATTCGGTTTCTGAACCTCTGTGCCTATTCATGGAGGCTATATCAGTCCAACCCGAAGATGTGTGAGTGTTGGTGGAGTTGTGGGCTGCAATCGCCGCGTCGCTGTCTGGGAGGTATGCGTAGTTGCCGTCGATGCCCTCAATGCTGTAGGACTCCGTATCCACAAAATATCTATCTGAGCTAGAGTCTATGATTTCAGGAACACACGACCAGTATCTCATGCTCGCATGGTGGGCTGGTCCGCCATTGTACTCTCCCAAACCCCATCCGTAAAGATTTCCACTGGTTGATACAGCCAACCCGTGAGTCTTTATCCCAAGACAGTCAGCTACGCCACCCTGAATTTTAACCCAACTTTCTCTACCTAACCTTTCACGCCGCCACCGGTCAACGTAAACGTTACCCACGAATTTCTTGTCCCCATAGTCATCCAGCCTTACTGGCAAAGGAACATGAGACTTAAGCCTTCCTAGGAGCTCGTTTTTTGAATCGATGCCATCTATCAACCCGGGGTTGTCGAGGACCTCCGGATCGTAGGTCTTGCTCTCCCAACCTAGATAAAGTGGAAAGTCTATGCCAATCCCTAATCCGCCAAAAATACGATCACCCTGAAGGCTTCCCGCCTCGGAATTACGACCCATAAAAGCAGTGTTCTCAGCAAAGCAATAATCCCAAAAACTCTCTCTATCTTCTTGGCCATAATGTTCAAAGCCAATAGCGTCTGGTCTGCCGATCTGCGACTCCCTATTGCTGCCGGGGCCAGCGCTGCCATTATACCCCCAACCGTAAAGGGAGGTGGCGTTGCGGTAAGGTCTAAGAGAGTTAGTTCGACGAGACATTTACTGTAAATCTCCTGTTAAGGTCCAAGTGTTGCTATCAACTTTCTTTATTGATATTACCGAGTATTGACCCGCAGTGGTCCGTGTGTAGGCAGAGTTGACGATAACATCCCCACCAGAAGCCGAAATCGAGACATTTACACCAGCGTGTTGCTCAAATATAACCTCTGTCCCAACCGCTGGATTCCAAAAGTCACTATGGGGAACATTAACTGTGATTGTTGGTTCGGTGCTATTATACGTACATTTAATGTATTTATTATTGGCGCTGGCGAGACTCGTAGTTATACCCAAAGCCCCCGAATGAGAGGCAAATGTTATTACTGGCGTTGCCACGTATGATAATGCCAACTCGTTTATGTTTTCTAGCTGCGTTGCTTCGTTGGAACTGTTTACAAACGTAAGCTTGTTGTTTGCATGGTCTACGAACAGGCTTTTAGGTGGGGCTAGAGAACTTGGAAAAGGAGAGTCAAAGACTAAAATACCACTGTGGTTTACAGACAAACTAGTGGATTGAGCATTATTTAGATCCTGAACGTTCCACTGTTGGAGGTCAGCAGTGTGAGATTTTACACCACTAACAACCAATCCTACCGTCGATCTAGTGTATGGAAGAATATTCAAAGTTGCTGTTGGTAGCCAATGACCACTACCTATAACAACCTTTCTAGTAGCCCAGTCGGCAGTAATGACGCCAGCAATGTTTACCATGTTGTCACTAGCGCTAGCGAGGCCATTAACCTCGTTGTCAGCATTTGTTCCTGCGACAATTTCAATATTCCCGCTTCCCTGCAACAGACTACCAGCATTGCTTCCAATGTAAATATTGTTCCTAGTAATGGAACGAGCCTTCGTTCCAATCACGATGGAGCCATCTATGTCGTTTCCGTTTTCTCCAGCTTCCTCACCAATACATATAACATTTGTCGAGTTTTGAACCCCAGATCCTGCCCCCGTTCCAATGAAAACCGATTTACTGTTGGTTTGAGCGTTATATCCGGCAGATTCTCCAATAGAGACTATACCAGAGTTGCTTCCGGCAGACACAGACGCTCTATGACCAATAATGACAGAATCTATATTGGAGTTGCCCATAACGTCTGAAGAAGCATATCTGCCCATAACGACACTTCTAGCCTGACCTTGATGGGGAAATAGTTTTTCGCCACCAGCCGATATGGGGCCTCCAAATTTAGCAAAGTTTCCACTCGGAAAATACAAGCCACTGTCAGGAAAAAGCCTTCCATCAGAGTATGAGCTTGAGGCTAAATGTCCAGACACAGCAACTAACGCATAAGGCGTTATGGCGGAGGAGTATCGGTCTGCGGCGTTGTCCGGAACAGTATTTGACAACGACACTATTCCTCTATTGCTCACAGATCCAGACACCGCATTGAAAGTGGAGTTTCTATTGGTAAGATTTTCTGATAGTGTAAGCCCGCTTCCCGCCTGATAGCCTGAGGCAGATATGCGAATTCCCGAATTGTTAACATCTGTATTAAGTATAACACCAGAGCCAGCAACTAGGTTAAGCTTGTCTAATGTATTGGTGGCGCTTATGTTGCTCGTACCGTCAAAATTAAACACACCACTGCCATTATGATAATCTCCGGAATTAACAACAATGGTTTTCCAAGAGGATTCGTTAACGTCCCCACCTGTTGCAGAACCAAACTTGTAACTAACGTCAGCAAGGCGGGTCGATCTCCACTTTGTTTCTGTGGTATCCCAAACTAAAACCCTATCTCCAGCATGGGTAATGTCTATATCTCCACTAGGCAAGTAGACTAGGTTTGCTGGATCATCAAGCATGACTTCTTGGCTTACTATTCTTACGCCGCTGCTAGGAGACGCGCCGCTTAGCTCAACCGCATCTATTTTTGTATTGAGAGCGCCTGATATAGCAGTGCCAAAACTCCAGATAGCTCCACCAGATGGTAGGTTATCGCCACTTAGAGCAACCGAATCTGCCTGCATAACATTGAATTTCTGCCCAACAAGTTCTAAGCCGCTACCGGCAGTGTAGGTGTTTGTGTCAGATAGAACACCAGACAGCACAGATGGATCTATAGACACGACGTGTGTTGTGCCATCCGAAAATATACTTGTGGATATCCCGCCAACACCACTCACGACAACAGTGTCTGACTGAGAAACAGTTGACTCCGCACCACCGCTGGCAACAGCCATGTTGTAGACGTTACCCACATTGAATGTAAGGTTATTCGCCCCTAGCTCTAGGCCACTTCCGGCAGTTAAGCCATGAATATCAGAAACATAGAGAGTTCCGGAAACCATAGCGTCTCCGCTGACCGAAAGTGCGTGGGGGGCAACGGTGCTGTAATTGATCCCTAGGCGGTTGTCGGTTGGGTTCCATCGGAAATTGTCGTCATACGCAATAACTCCACTTTCATAAAAGTATGGAACCCCACTCTTGGAGGCGTCACCATTCTGTTTTACGTAGCCACCCCCAATGTCGTCGGGTATGTCTTCTTTTGTAATATTTCTAAAGGATGGATACTCTGGTGAACACCCGGGTTGGCAACCGCTTAGGGGTCCAGCAAAGAATGATCCAGCAGGCTGCTTTTTAAGGCCTATGTATTCACTAACTGTTCCGCTGAGTTGAATTACAGCCCCTATATTCGTGTTTTCTGTAACGTCGCCATCTATTAAGTCATTCGTGAAGAACGGGAGGGTTTGTCGGCCAGACGGAAAAGATACGCCTGAAGTGCTAACAGTAGCTCCAGATGCTCGTATGTGTGAATATGTAGCACTCCCACCGATGTCAATTGCATACTGTGGGCTGTCATTAGAAACCCCAAGAAACCCGCTTACACTCTCCCACACCAGTTTAGAATCATAGTTTAGTATGTTTGGAGTTTCCCAAAAAGCAATACCGCTTTCAGACGGCTGCTTGAAGTAAGGACCAAGCCCTGAAGCTGTATATACAGCAAAGTCGGCAGGGTAGGTAACAAAAACCTCTTTGATTCCTGCTCCCCAGTCTACCACTAAATTGCTGTTTGTACTTACAAGCGTAGATCTTTCAAGCTCGTCTGGACCAGAGATTTTATAGTGGTAGATGCCAGAACCTACTTCGTAGTCTGTACCGTCTGTCGCAGCATAAAACACTACATCGCCACTGGAATACAGGTCCCCAAAGGAACTGAATCCTTGAGAGCTGGCGTCTAGTGAATAATTGCTGGAGCCGGTGGTATAGCTTAGCTGCTTAACTCTATCTGCTAATGATATACCGGGTGATGCATGACTCATGTTATGTTACCCCTCTAGGATTTCAGGCCAATACTCTTTTATTTGCTCTACGGTCTTAACTTTTCTGAACTCCCTGCGTTCAGTGACGTCTCTCAATAGTTGTTTTTTTGATGCGATGTTGCTTGCTTCTTTTGCTTCGCCCTGCTCCATTGCTATCATCCATTTCAGGTCTAGCTTTTTTAGCTTTTCGTCTCGAATAAGCCTTATCTTGTCTAACCATATCGACTTGGCTTTTTCGATATCAACCTCGCAGTCAATTGTCCAAGCGCCCCAAAACTCCAAGTCTGGAGGAAGTTGGCTTGATTCGATAATTCTATATTTCTTCGCGTAAGGCACTAGGCGTTCAGCAGCCTCAGAAATCTTTAGATGAGAGGCAGGTGAAATAACCTCTAAGCCATCATCTCCTTCGTATATTATAACTTTAGCCATTTGTTTTCTCCTTAACTAATTGATCCAGTGTTTATGTTACTTGTAACAACTCCGGCGCCCATACCGAAAATAGCGACATGGTTCTGACGACTCCAACTAGAATACACTCCACTCTCCGTTAACACAACAAAGCTTAATGTGTTTTGAGAAACCGACGTACCCTCTCCCGCTCTCGCTGTCATGCCAATAAAGCATCTATCGAAATCTTCGCTACTAGAAGCGGTTGATCTACCGTTACTGTATCCAAAGGCTAGGTAGTTATTGTCATTTAACACCCCGGAATCAAACGTGATTGAAAATTTGCTTGCGGACTTTGATATGGCGGTTACGTTATAACCAGACCAAGAGACAGTTCCGGGTGATGCGTCAAAAGTAGCCCAAGCCCTAGCTGTAGAGAGGGCTGTGTTCATTTTGGACTGGTCTTCAAACACAACCGTTCCAGAAACAAGAACCTCCTCATTGCCATCACTATCCATTTGAAAGCCAATACCCTTCTTAGTGCTAGTGGCTCCATTTGAAGTTCCGGAAGAGTTTATGAAATATGTGCTTGTTCCAAGATTGCCCTCCATTGTTCGACTTCCGTCAGTAGGGACATACTGCGTGTGTGGGTCTCCAGTAGAGAGGTTTCCCAAGTCATTGTGGGCAATATTTCCGGGGCCCGGATAAGGAAGGGTTTGTTCCACTCCAGCGTCTGGGCTGTTTGGAAAGAATACTCCTGACCCAACATATACCCTGCCCGTAGCACCATCCGTAGTGCTCTTTTTGACAGTTACGTTATTGTGGAATGGATACACAGTTTGCGTATCTCCACTAGCCACGATGTCATTTATCGATTTTACAGTGTCTGCCATGTTGCTTCTGACATCTTCAGCGGATATCAGACCGGCATTGTTATCTGATAAGTCAGACGCAATGCTGGTGAGTAGTGTCGCTTTTGGTTTAACATCAGCCATTTAAAAGTCTCCTTTAATTATTTAAGTATCCGCCAGACCTGTTGTCTGTATGGTTTCTGGAAATCAAATCGCTTCCGGGTGCATACGGACCAAGAATAGCCTGTCCAGCAACGCTGTTTCCAGCCCTGTATTCTAGTAGTAAGTGTTCATATTTTTCACACAAGTCTTTATATAATATAGCAAGTGTTTGGGTAACGCCTCTCAGGTCTATAGCGGAAGGGCCGTCTTTAATTGAGATGGCGTTTCCAGAACCACTTCTTATTTCGCTTCCAATTATTATACACGCCGTTCTCATACAAATGAGCGCTATAAATGGGTCGTCTTTAGTTACTGAGTCTGTTGGGTCTGGACTTAGTGTTCCGCCCTCCACGTTGATTATATACGTATTGTTGAAGTCTACGTTCATTACTGTTAGTTGTGCAGCAACCAACAATGCCGTCTCTATCCTGTTGGGGGTGTAATCATATTTTAAGCTATCTAGATCGTTAACTAGATGCCTAACGATTGTTCCCATTTGACCTTGCCAAGACATAATTATAACCTTATAAATTTCTGTGAACTTTAAACGAGTAAACGTCTGTATAATATGTTCCGCTAGGTATAGAAACCTTGGCTTGAAGCTTATATTGACCAGCTTCGTCTAAATCTCCAGCAACTGTATCATAATACATAACCCCAGACACAGCGCTCCAGTCGCTAATTATTTGAGCAGGCCTGTTGAGTATGCCATCGTCTGGCTTTCTTATGTTTATTTGCCTCAGAGTTGCTCCTGAAACATTAACCAAAACGCCATCGTCCTTAACGGTAACTAAGAACCTTGTTCCAACGTCATTTTGATGTATTTCGTTTGCCATTTATCTACCTTATACTTCTAGTACAAAATCTTTTTTGGAATCTATATTTAGGGTAACTTCAAAAATCGCGTGTTCTATGGTTAGCGATAATATTTTCTGAACATCTATACTTAAGTCTAGTGAGGTTGTTTGCCCATTGCTCGTCAGGGTCTCTGAGGAGCCAAAGGGATACGTGGAAAAAGGAGCGTTTGCAAACATCCTTAAGCCTCTGGATCTGAAAGGTTAACTGATGTGTTTATTGCCTCCATCGCCGCTTTTTTTGCAGCCTCCGTTTCGTAAGCCACCACGTTCTCAGATAAAAATCTGCGTACTATTTTGTGTGTAAAGTCGCCTTTAGTTTCTTCGCTTCCCGCGTCCCACCCGTAATTGGTACACACAGCGTCAAAAACTCTATCGACATCCCCGTCTGCAATTTCTAGTTTAAATATGGCCATTTTAGGACTCCCTTTAGGTGATTCATCAACAAATTATACACGCTTTCTTATGATTAGCCTGTTTTATATTTTGGTCTTACTAGTCCAAGGAAAGTAGGAAGGGGGAAGTTGCTAGTCTAAGAATAGTAAAAATGCTGGATGTGCTGCTGCTGCTGCTGCGGCAGTGGTGAACTGAAAGCATCCCGCGTCCCAATCTACAGCAACGCTATTTCTATCAAAACCATTCAAGTCAATATTGACTCCGACAGGAGTAGTTACCAAGTCTTCGCTCACCCCTATTGCAGCGGAGCCGGTCTTTAGTCTGAGAAAATCTGTAGCTGTCGCGGTGCCATACTCTTCAAAAGTATCCGCTAAAACCACGCTGTTAACGCTATTAGACCCAAACACCGAATTTGCCGTCGTATCGCTAGCAAGATTATAGTCTGAGCTGGAAGAGACCCCTCCGTTATTCCAATAGCAAACGCCGCCGGTAATGGTCATAACCAAATTATTCTTTAATAAGTGATCGGAATCAGCAGTGCGAATACCAGCAGCTTCGTCAGCTCCAGTGTTAGTAAGCTTATATATTGTGTTATTATAGACCCCTATAGCCTTTGAGCTGCCATATAAATTTATTCCCAAAGCCCAATCTCCAGCATCAACCATGTTATATATCATATTATTCATAATATATCCATGACCTTGGAATTTTAGCGGGTTAAGGTTGAATGATTGATTGGGCATGCTGTGAAGTATATTATTTGTAATATATATGTCGTCTGCGGCTGTCGTTACAGATATCCCAACGTAATTAGTTGCTCCGGAGAAATCAATCTCTATCCATGATATGGTAATATCATCTACACTTATAGTTAAAAGAGTATTATTAGCGGTAGGCTTCCATACAACTTTCCCACTCGCCCCAATTACTCCTAAGTGTCTATCTGCTGCATATGCTGTGAGTTTAATGCTATTTATATTAGTATTATAATTAAAAATTACGTTTGTTTCGGTAAAATCTCCATCATCGTGCAGCTCTCCAACTATATCGTCTCCACTGCTATATAGATCGCCATCGTTAAGACCGGCTTCAAACAAAATTATTGTCGTATAGCATCGCTTAAAGATTCCGGATGCATCCTCATACTCCATCGTTTCCTCGTTGACTACTTGATAATTGCCATAAGGACTCTGATCACCATAACCAGAGCCACCATCATCAACTAGCTTCAAAGTATAATTGCTTCCAGAAATCGCAGTAAGCAAATAAGTATATGTACTCATGAAGGTGACTTCGTCTGTAATTACGAATATATCTCCGATAGCAACATCTGAGCTTGGAGTTGACGTAAACGTTATAACCCACGGGCCGGATCCAGAGGTACTAGCGGCAGTTACTGTAGCTATACTTTGATTAGCGCCTATACTTACTGTTACAGCCATGTTTCAACCACTATCCCTTCTGCAACCTTATCAAGATTCACACTATCAAGTATATTCATATCACTAAGAGATAGCTCTCGGAGGTCACTAATTTTGCCGGGATTTCTAATGTCTTCAACTGATATTCCCAGTGAATTACTTATGTCCCAGTAAGGAACCTGCCATTTTCTTTTTGCAACAAGTTCAGATGGCTGCTCTTCGGTATCTGGAGTTCTTACGGATTCTCCTCTTGAGAAACATGTGTCATTAGAAATAGATTGTCTTGCAGCAACCCCAAAGCTGTCTCCACAACAACTTATAACCAAATAGTTGCTCTGTGTACGGCCTCCAAGAGGATATAGAGAATGGTCTGCCTTTAAATAGTCACTATTAGCTTCTATGTCCTGCCAAATATCATCAATCATTTGCTGTTCATTAATACTGATAACAGACTGTTCATACCAAGTCTCTAGTCCTTGCTCAACGCCAAAAACACCGTGAGTAGAGTTTGACAGATGGGAACTAATGCACTTAGAGGCGTTGATGAATTCACCATTAGCATTAGGAGTCTCGTTTATTACGCTAGTCTCGTTTGTTAAGAGATTTGTCTTCTCGACATCATTAGCATTGACACGAACCAGCTTGTACTTATGGGATTTTGCCATGTATTTTTCTAAGAGGGTTTCAGGGTCTCTTAGGCCAGCATTATTAAAAGAAAAGTTTCTAGGATTGCAAATCAGCTGGGCATGACATAAATGTATTTGATTATCAGAGAAGGATTGAACTATATCTCCATCCTGATACTGATTTTGGTCAGACCCATTTGAAGAAGTACTGATTACTATTTCCATTGACCCATCCTTACGCTAAAGCCTGTACTGTTACAGTTGTCATTTTATATCCTGCCCTACTACGAACCCGTCATAAACGGCCTCTGCAATACAAATAAACCCAAAAAGATCTCCCGTGTTTGTTCCGGCGGTAATAGTTGGGGGAGTTCCGCCTCCCGCCCATCTAACGTCGGCGTTGCTTGTTCCGGTTGCGGTGCTGCCTCTAAATGCATCACTATCATTGTTTGTCCACGTTTGGGCTGCTCCGGGCTGATTCAGTCTAAGTAATATTCTTTGTCCAACCGTCACGTTTTGGAACTGAACGGTATCAAGCGTGGCTGTCAAGTTGGCTGTAAAGAAGTTTCCGGCGGACCAGTCTACAGTTATGGCAGAACTAGATTGGGTTATTGCGCCACTGGGTTGAATAATTGACTTGGAAAATGTTGTTGGTGGGCTAATAGTAATAGCAGATCCATCGGCAGAGATGCTGTCAATCGCTATATCTCCAACGTTTGTAATGTTTCCATCACTGAAAGACGTGGCTGTCGCGGCGGCAATAATAAGAGTGCCGTCATCTGTAATGGTGTTATTTGTTATAACTGTGCCGCCGATTGTAAAGTCAGTAGTGGCATCAACCGTTGTAAATTTACCAGTCGTATGTGAGGAAACGCCAATGGTGGCTCCGTCAAGTGTTCCCCCGTTAATATCTGGGCTGGTTAAGGTTTTATTGGTGAGTGTGTCAGTAGAGCTGGCGGTGATGTAGCCAGACCCCTCGATATTTGTGAGTAAGGCGGTGGCATTGAAAGAGGTTCCGTCTAGGGCTAGGCCGTGGCCCGCCGACATGGTAGCTTGCTTGGTGTTAATCTGGGTTTGAATATCAGAACTTACAGTAGACAGATAACCAAACTCAGCGTTAGAAACATCTCCATTGGCCCCAATTAGGCTGGCATTAAGCCTGTTTGAGGCATCGATAGTGTCATGCTTGGTACCAATCGCGGTATTCAGGGTTCCAGAATGTGCCTCTATTTGGTTGTAGACTGCCCCGGCTGTCATTAAAGCCGTATCACTATCAGCGAAGCTTTCGGAACCAGTTTGGATAGCTGCTCCTGCGAAGTCGGACACGGCCAAGTCGGGTAATCTGTCGGAGGCAATAGTTCCAGTTAATTGGGTGGCTACAATTGATTTGTTGGTAAGGGTGTCGGTTGAGTCAGCCTGTATGAATCCGGAGCCCTCTATGTTAGTGAGTACCGCTTTGACGGCGTAGGGAGTTATGGCCACGCCGGAGTTGGAGTCTACAGTGTTGCTGGTACGAATAACGCCGGGATGGGATAGTGATGCACCACTAGCGTTGAGCGTAGCACCACTGAATATAAGACCACTTCCCGCTGTCACAGTGTTCTGTTTTGTATTTATTGCTGTGTTGAGCGTCCCTGAATGTGCTTCTATTTGGTTATACACCGCAGCAGCTGTCATTAAAACCGTGTCGCTGTCAGCAAAGCTTTCGGAACCAGTTTGTATCGCAGCTGCACCAAAGTCAGATACAGCCAAGTCGGGGAGTCTGGCTGAGGCTATGGTTCCCGTTAGTTGTGTGGCCACAATTGATTTATTGGTAAGGGTGTCGGTTGAGTCATCTTGTATGTATCCAGACCCCTCGATATTGGTGAGTAAGGCGGTGGCACTGAAAGAGGTTCCAGCTAGAGCTAAGCCATGGCCCGCCGTATAGGTAGTGTTGTTGTCTGTCGTTATGTACCCAGACCCTTCGATGTTCGTAAGAACTGCTTTGATGGCATAAGGCGTTATGGCTACGCCGGAGTTAGAATCAACAGTGTTGCTTGTTTTTATTACACCTGAGTGTGAAAGCGAAGCTCCACTAGCGTTGAATACGGTGCCATCTAAGAGTAATCCATTTCCAGCCGTGTAGGTGGTTCCTCCTCCACCTCTAAATTCTCCAGCATCTACTCTTTTTAGGGCCGAGTCGTCTGCGTCCCATATCATAACCATATCGGCGTCTGCGCTGGTCACTTCGGTTAGGGTGCTGATAAGGGAGCCATCTATACCCGGCAATCCTGAACCAGCCCACTGGGTAATAGCGTAAGGTGTTGCTGCCACGCCAGAATTGGAGTCAATTATGTTAGCAGTGCGAATGACCCCGGAATGAGACAGCGATGCGCCGCTGGCGTTCAGGGTAGCTCCGCTGAATATGAGACCGCTTCCAGCTGTTACTGTGTTCTGTTTTGTGTTTATAGCAGTATTTAGGGTTCCAGAGTGAGCTTCTATTTGGTTGTAAACCGCCGCTGCCGTCATTAATACTGTGTCACTGTCAGCAAAAGCTTCACCGCCGGTTTGGATGGTGGCTGCCGCAAAGTCGTCCACGTCTAAGTCAGGGAGTCGGGCCGAAGCTATAGTTCCGGTTAGCTGAGTAGCTACAATGGATTTATTCGTGAGGGTGTCTGTAGAACTAGCGGTAAGGTAGCCAGAGCTCTCAATGTTGCTCAATACATCGTTAATTGCCAAAGGGGTTATAGCTACCCCAGAGTTGTTATCTACTGTGTTGCTTATCCGAATGACACCAGAGTGCGACAGAGAAGCTCCACTAGCATTGAAAGTTGTCCCGTTAAGAATTAATCCATTTCCAGCGGTATATGTCGTATTGGTGTCTGTTGTGACAAATCCAGAGGCTTCTATATTTGTGAGCACTGCTTTAACGGCGTAGGGAGTTATTGCAACTCCAGAGTTGGAGTCTACAGTATTGCTTGTCTTAATAACACCAGAATGTGATAAGGATGCGCCACTAGCATTGAAAACAGTACCGTCTAGGAGTAAACCGTTTCCTGCTGTATAAGTAGTTCCTCCTCCTCCTCTGAATTCACCTGCGTCTACTCTCTTTAGGGCCGAGTCGTCTGCGTCCCATATCATAACCATGTCGGCGTCTGCGCTGGTCACTTCGGTTAGGGTACTAATAACGGAGCCGTCTATACCGGGTAAGCCTGAACCCGCCCACTGGGTGATCGCGTAGGGGGTTGCGGCAACACCAGAATTAGAGTCAATTATATTAGCGGTAAGAATTACACCGGAGTGAGAGAGTGATGCGCCACTAGCGTTGAACGTTGTACCACTAAGGGCTAAGCCAGTCCCAGCTGAATAAGTAGTATCTGACGTGGAGAAGCCAGACCCCTCAATGTTGGTAAGTAATGCGGTGGCGTTGAAAGAAGTTCCATCTAGAACTAAGCCATGACCCGCCGTATAGGTGGTATCCGTAACTGTTTCTGCGGCTGTTCCTAAAGCGGTGACATGCCCATAAGCATCAAGCGTTATGTCTTGAATATAAGTTCTGCCAGAGTTGTTAGAGGTGGACCCGGCACTAATGCTAGGGTGAGACGTGAGAAAACCAGCGTCATTCACAGCTTTTGGGGTTAAAGCCTTGGTTTGTAACGAATCGATGGTATTGGTTAACTCCACAATACCTATGGTAGAAGTGTTTGCTCCGCTAACATTAAAAGTGGTTCCGTCAACGGTTAGGCCACTTCCCGGATAATATGTTGTGGTCGTGTCGGTAACTGTTTCTGTAGCTGTTGCCAACCCGGTTATATGGCCATTGCTGTCGAGTGTTATATCCTGTATATATGTTCTTCCAGAATTATCACTACTACTGGCAGCCGAGACGCTTGGGTGTGCAGCTAGGGACCCGCTTACAGTGACGATGTTGGTGCTGTCGTTATAGGTTACTGACGTAGCGCCAGCTCCGCTGAAATAGATTGATTGGCCATCTAGAATTGCTTCACTATTTCCAGATCCGTCAGCGACGGTCCAACCAGAGGAGTGAAACGTAGTGCCCGATAATGTTAAGCCGCTACCCGCCGTGTAGGTAGTGTCTGTGCCGCCTGAAAGTATTAGTCCGGAAACTGCGTTTAACTCGGTTTGCGAGGCCTTTGAGTTGACTATGCCGCTAAGGGAAGCAAAGTCTGTGGATGAGCGGGAAGATGTTGTTTGTGTGCTTCCGTCAGCAAACCTAAGGGTTGTCATGCTTGCTGTACCGTTGACGTCGAGAGGGTACGAAGCAGAGCTCTTGTTGACTGCAAAGTAGCCATTTTCTCTAACGGCAGATAAGGTATTTCCAGCAGAATCTGCCCATACTTGTATTGGGTATGACTGGGCTGACGCCGCTTTAATTGTTAAACCATTGACATTTGCTGAGGCGTTTGTAAATACAGATCCATCATCTTTTGTTATTTTTAGTAAGTTAGAAGATTCGTGGCTAACATAGAATCCTAAATTGCTATCAACAAAGACGTAAGCATCACTGGCAGCATAAAGACCAGCTTTTCCGGTGGTTCCATATACATAGGCATATGTTGGTGCTGAGGTATTAGATGAAGGAGAGCCTTTTAGACCAAGCTTCCACGTTGGGGTAGACTCGTTAGTCATGTGTAGAGCAACGGTTTCGTCAGAATCGTTGTCTACATAAGCATGTATAAAGTTTCCCGCACTAGTTCGTCCAAGAGTAAGGGGCATGCCATCTGGAAGATAATTAGTAATACCAAAAGCAACAGCTTTATCGGCGGGATATGTGGCGAATACTATAGAAACGCCGTCTAGAGAAATGAGTGAGCCAGAGTTACTGCTTCTAAGTACAGTGTCTCGCGCCAAGCTATTGGTTGCGGCTGTATACGTCCCAATTCCAACTTCCCACCTAACGTCATTTTCTATGGCGTAGTATGTCTGATTTCCATCCCCCACCGCGTCAGCAAAGGTTTGAAACGCACCAAAGCCATTGCCAAGCGTAACACTTCCTGTTCCGGAAGTGACCGTTGTTTCTTTTACTCTGTCTGCTAAAATAAAGGCCATTTTTATATCCTAAGCACCTGCAATGCAGTATGTTGTTTTAAGGTAAAGGTAATCGTAGTAAGAGCCAATAACGCCATCGGGAAAAGTCACGTCAAATTCTCCGAGGGCCTTGTCGCTCCAGTTCACACTGTACATTATAGTGTTTGGTAGGTAAATTTGTGGAAGACCAAGTATCGTACCTATTGCATGTGCTGCTGTCCACTTAACGCTGCGCGCTCCCGCAACACTCTCATTGTCTTTCCTCCAAGCATCATTAAGGTCAAAATGTATATCTCCCCCTTCATTTCCACGAACCCCAAGTTTTCCGTCTCCACGGGGTGACCATGCGTGTGCGATTGCTCCAGCCGGATTTTGTTCTGGGTTTTCTAGCACGTTGTCTATGTAGTGCATACCAATCCTTATATCTCCAAGGTTCGCATCTGAAAACGGCTCCTCTAGAATGGGGTAGCTACCCGTTAAACCTTCGGACCACCTTCCGGCGTACACCTGCACTGGTATCCCTTGGGCGTTGTATTTCCGGGTTTCATCTCCAAGGTCAGTAAAAGTCACGGTTAACCATGAGCACATATCCTCTAGAGCAGCTTTCCATACGGCAAATGCTTCTAGTATCTCAGCCTTAAATTCGGCGTTTGTAACGTTTCCAAATTGATCTTCGAGGGTTACAGACTCGCCACCGTTTGTACTGGTTCCGGATAATATCCAACTGATATTAAAGTTAACAGTGGCCGGAGTTTCTGTAACATCGGATGTCACGGCGCATATCTCTGGCCATCCGGAGTTGCTGTCGCAACACGTGGTGTCCGTGCAGCCGTCGGGGTCGTGGTGCACCATTGCGCCACCATTGGCCCAGTGTCGCAACCAGCGATTCATGTACTCGCTGTCGCCATTCCAATATCCGGGGTAATCATACCCGTCTCTGGTGATTGGCGGGGAATAGGTTTTCGGCTGTTCATCTTCTGATATCTCCCTGACACAACCTCCAGCCAATCCCAGACCAAGCTTTCCTGATGTGCAGGAGGGTAATGGCCATGGGTCGCCATTTGAATCTACTATGTACCTTGTGTACTTGGCATGGCTTGATTCTGATGTTCCTATGTTCCAGTACCACTCGTCTAATAGGTGCTCTACGAAAACCCGGCGGGTGAGACCGAGCTCTTTAAGGCTAGGTCTGCTGAGATCTCCGCGCCAGTTGCAAGCAAAATTCAGAGAAATATAAACCCCAATGCACTGATATTTGTCCCTTATTAGATTATTTGTGATGTGTGTCATCATCTGTCTTTCGTCAAATGAGGTGGCTAGATAAAAACCGTCAGCCCGCGTCTTTCCACGCCAGTACCCGTCGTACCCCGAACCTTCATTTAGCGGTTGGATGCAGCGGAAAACACACTCGCCGAAATACAGAACCTCTTCCGGAAGCCCTCGTGGGCCGTCTGAATTATAGCTTTCCGCCTTGAGGTCATTGTAGTCTATAGAACCATAGTTATCGTGATCCTTTGGGTGCTGCGTCTGTATAACAGCCGAATTCATCCTGCCAATGGATTGTTCCTTTTCTCTAAGGTATTTTAGGTCTGGCTCAAAAAGTCCATCTCCATCGCCCATGGGACGATCATCCCAATCCATCCGGATATCGTTATACGCTCTTGAGGCGCTGTCTACAAAGACGAGAGAGAAAAACGGGGCATCAAAGTCGGGTGGATCGCCACCGCCACCACCGCCACCACCGCCGTTACCACAGCTGCAATTACAAGAAGGGGGTCTTCCCATTTTACATCTCCTATTCGCAGCTAACCCAGATAGGTCGATACTCACCATTTATTAAAATGGCTATAACAAAGGCCCCGTTTGGTATTGACAGGGTTGTATCTCGGTTTGTTATCGTTACATTTTTATCGTTTGCCCAGCCGTCCTGCTTCTTAATAAGGATTTGGCCTTCTGTTGGGCTTGCTGCATCTATCGGTGTAGTTATTTGTGACTGCGCAAACCCCTCAATAAATACTCTTCCAACAATATCTCCTGAATCTTTAGTGAAGGCAGCAAAGGGAACCCCATCACATTGTATCCCACCGACTGGTACGCCGTCGCAATAAACGTCTTGCACCCAGTCGGTTTCGTTGTGTCCCGCCACGCTTTCTTTCTTTATTGAGAATACGGCTGTTGGTGACAGAGTGGCGTTTCCTACGGACAGTCTTCTTTTGGACATGTCTCCAGCAAAACAGTCTCCAATATTCATCTTATTGCTGATAGAGCCGTTCATTATTCTGGTTTCCCAAGGAGCAACACCGTCCTTGCCAATTCCAGTAGTGATTTCTAGGTTGCATGTTCCGGAAACGTTCTCTAACGCGTTGTCGCCAATCCCGACAGACCTATTAGAGCTTGCGTTTTGTCCAGCTTCGTCCCCAATAAACGTTGAGCGATAAGAGTTGTCTGCGTTCCATCCAGCATTTGGACCAATGAAAGTAGCTGAATGACACCCTACGGTATCTTCACCTGCCTGATGACCCATGAATAATGATGCATGCTCGCTCTCTGAGGAGTAAGTAATTGTCGAGTTTCTTCCTGCATGAGTACCGACCATAACTGAATGGTTCCAGCCGTTTGAAAGGTGCCCGGCTTCGTTGCCCATATAGACCGTGTTACAACCAAGATCTCCCACAGTGCTGTTGTTAGTAAATAGGTAGCGATAGCCAGACTGGCCGTCTGGGCAGTTATCAATACGGGCCGCTAAGGCGTTAAAGTATCCAGCTAAATCTGAGAAGTTCATTCTCGTATGATCTTGACCACTAGCTACTGCGAGATAGAAGTCCGCAGAATTGGCTGACATGTTCTCAGGAAGCTTTTCGATGCCCAAGTGGACCCTAGTGTTTCCCGAAGCTTGGCTTACTCTAATTCCGCTTCCCGCCTCAAGAACAAGGTCTCCAACCGTGTCTAGGCTGGTTCCGTCACAGAATCTAATGGAGCCTGCAAGCCTCAGGTCTCCATCTAGATGGGCATAGGGTACTTCTGGAGAAGGGACCGAAAAAGTGCAGCAGGAGGTATCTACGGGTGCCTTGTGATGCTTTAAGGATAGTAGATTATACTCCTTTAGAACACCTCCCTGACCACCTATAGGGGCCGTGAAAGTAAAGTCAAACGACTCAGCCGGGAACTCATTGACTAGATCTGTATTGTCTATTCCGCTGGTAGAAAAAGTGACATTCTCAAACTGGTCTTGAGATGTTATCCTTAGTTTGCCTTTCGGTAGACTAAGAATCTTATCGCTATCTTCTGGCCCCATAACTCCGTCGATTAATACTTGCTTGTCGTTACCAATAAGAAGACTATAGTTTGAGGCTCCAGCGTCTATGTTGTGTCCGATGATAGTGTTTCTGTAGCCATTCTTAATTATTTCAGGAAGCATTGCCCCGGCGTTGTTACCAATCAGGATGTTTTGCCACCCCGACAAAATACCAGAGCCCGCCTTACATCCGATGGCTATATTGTCCGCAGCAAGAGTGGCGTCTTGGAGAGCGTGGGAACCCAGCGTTGTATTTCCAAAAGAGCCTCTGGAAGCAATGAGGTTTCTATTATCTGGTGAGTGATTCCCAACGTGAGTATTGCACTTATCGTCAGTGTAAATTCTGTCACCTGACGTTGCGTATTTATTTCCCACTAAATTAAACTCATTACCACAATCGTCTAAGAAGTAAATTGTTTGACACTGGCCGTTCTCGACTAGCTCTTTGACATAAACCTTACCATGGCTATCTGTGGCCGATGGAGTGCCGTCTGATTGTCCGAAGGCTATTGCTGCATTATTGTCACAACCGCTGGCAACTGTGAGTTTTTCTGGGGCTACAGACGTTCCTATCCCCACGTTGTTGCAGTCGTTAGTTATGCTTATAGCTAATTGCTTGTCCCAGTTTCTAAACATGCTAACATCAACACGTCTGGTATCAGAGGAATAGAACATCTCAGCGCCATGCTGTAGCTTGTTGTTTTCAGATAATAGCTGAAGCTTTGCTCCACTTGCGCCAGCTGTTCTATTTTCAGGAATTCCTGTTGATTGGATATTGAAGATTGTTTCTGGTAATATATCTCCAAGTATATTTGTTACCCCAACGAGGCCGGGCATTTGGGCCTCTTCATTTCTCATTACGGTTACAGCGTTAAGAGGAGTAACGGAGTTGTTGTACGAAGAAAGGCGGAAGCGATCAAATTCTTGGTTGGTTGGGCTGCCCCCAAGAGCGGTAGTTCCAAACTGGCCTGATTCTACCACATCTCCCTCGTCCATATACCTTAAGTCAAACCCTATGGACTTTTCGTCACTACGGTCAGATTCTCTTGTGGTTAAGGTTCTTGCGATTAGCTTGTGACCAACAGAAACACCAGAGGAAACCGAGCTGTGAGAAGCCGTGAAGTCAGCTCCTGAAGAAAGAAAGTTTACATCCGCAATGTTTCCTAGTTGACCATCTGAGTCTAGGGGGTTGGGGGTTATTAGCCGCTCTTCCGTTAAGTAAGAGTTGTTACTGTTATCTCCACTCGCCCTTAAGAACCAGCCGTAGCAGTTGTTATTGTTTATCAGGCTTAGTGTGTCTCTGCCTATAACCCTGTCTGTTTTTACGTGCCTACCCGACTCTATGTTAACACTAATATTACTATACCAACTAGCATGGGCCATGGCAGAATCTTGACCAATCAGGCTTGGAGATATGCAGGTTTGGGAATAGTCCGGAGACAAATATGTCCAGTGATAGTCTCTTTTGTAGTCTGTGCCGCTAGCCTGAAGAACTATGCCTCCACCTTCTATCTGAGTGTCGGAAAGATAGCCACACGGAGAGCTTGTGCCCCCGTCGCAAAGACCGCTGGAGGCTAAGTATAGAGTTCTACAGTCATATGTACATTCTGTTATAGTCTTCCAGTCTAGGTGGTTTATGTTAGCCACACCACTTACCGTCAAATCGTTGAAGTAGCCATCCCACAACAAACCCCTGCCGGAGTCGCCAATAGAATATATATTGGTGGTATCGGGTACTATGTCCCCCTCAACCCTAAGGGTTGCAGAGTCGTTGAAGTGTACTTTGTCGTTTATTGATTTGGATATATAGGAATTTTGCCACCTATAACTACCGTGACCAAGATTAAACGAGTCGTCCACAGAAGGTGAGGCTCCTCCCGCAACCTGAAGCATTCCGTAGTCATGAAAGAAACGAACACCAACGCCTAGCTTTATGTTCTGTAGGTCCCCAAACACTAGAGGGACTGGAGAGGCCGGACCTACCCCAGAAGAAACATCACAGAGGATACTGTCGTTTACGTCATGGGACGCTATGTATAGATTATGACTATCATTTTCGCCAATATAATAACCGGCGCCATGACCTATAGCTATGTTGTACCCACCGTGCTTGTTGTTTTGGATGGCGTGGCTGCCAATCGCCACGTTTCTATTGCCAAAAATATTGCCAGCTAAGGCATTGTATCCAATCCCGACATTTTCACTTCCGTATAGGCTACAGCTCATCGCGTAGGAACCCACGGCGGTATTTTTCGTACCGTTATAATTACCGTTTAAGGAGTTATACCCAAAGGCGGAATTGTCATAGCTGCTATACCCCGCTAATTTTAACTTACCAAGAGCATCAACGCCAGCTCTGGTCGTTCTTGCGTTAGGGGTAGCAAAGTTTAGAGCGTCTAGGTTTTTGTCTGCAGTAAATAGGTAGACGGAATCAATTATGTCAAGAAGATTTGTTCTTACGTCTCTTGGAGAAATTTCTTGCTTTGAATTGTCTCTTAACTGTGTGTATATCCTACTTACAAGCGCTTGCTTATCTACACTCGTCATTGATTTTTTTCCTATTTAAAGCAAATTTCTAAAGTTTCTGCATCAAACTTTGCATTGTCTCCAGCGTAAATTATTCTTGGGTTTTCTAACTGGGCGTACATGAGTAGGTTTCCGGATCCCCAGTCGCTATGATCAACGACAGCTATTCCTGAGACATGTCCCCAGTCTAATAGAGCTGTGTTAAAAATTATCTGCCCACTGTTGGCTATAATCCCGCTCCCGGAATTAAACATAGCTTCGCTAAATGTCCAATCTTCGTTTGACGGCACGCCTATATTCACTCTAGAGTATCCAGTTCCTGAACTGTTTATACCACTTGGTATCTCAGGTATGTTTTCTCCAGTCTGTGAGTCTAGCGGTACTCCGCTAGTCAGCGCGATTGATATATTAGTAGGCTTAGTAAATGTGGAGCCCCTAAAAACATGGTTTAGTAAGCCAGATTCTAAATAATCTGAAAGTGCGGCCATTATTATCTCCTATGTTTTGAATCCTCGCGGAATGTAATTCTTCCTATAGAATATATACACATAAAAAAAGAGCCACCCCCGTATATGGAGGTGGCCTTTTAAACACGAGTGGTTAAGACTATTCTTAGAATGAGCCCAGAAGTAATCTTCTGTTATCTAGAACGCCAAAACCAAGCTCCATAAAGCCGTAAAAGCCAGCTCTCTGTTGTCTATGAAGAGTAGGATCTTCAAAGATTTCGAGGCTTTGCTTAATAGGCATCACGAAACTGTCGTTGGCAGATTGGTCAATACCAACAACCAGTTCGTCATCGGAGCCCTGAAGAGCGCCAGCGAGGTCTACACTGAAGAAGCTCTGGTATTCCTGACCTTCTCCAAGCTCGTCCAAGTCGTGGAGATTAACACCAAAGATGCGTGTGATAGGTGCTCCACCTTCACTCGCGGTGTAGATTTCACGACGTGTTACTTCGTCGATCTGATCTAGTCCCCAGTTTCTTACGTCTTCCAGAGCTTCTGGACTGACATAAAGATCGCTTAGGCGTCCTCTATTTGAAGAACCAGTGTTGCCACCCGCATTGCGGCGCATCACGGTTTGCATCAAGGAAACCAAACGCTTGCTGAACATGCCTCGTGTAGCATCGCCATCATAGACAAGAATGTTTCTGTCTACGCCAGCGGCGAGGATGGTGTGCCATCCGTCGTCGTTCATCTTTTTGGTAAAGCCAGCTTCCAAAACCTGCATAGCACGACCCACAATATCCCATCGAGCTTCACGAGCATATCGCAAGAGATAGTCAATTGAGGACGTAATGCTATAAGTAGGAATCATTACGTAATCGCCTTCGACGCTACGTTCTGGGACTCTACCATGACCGGGATTGGTATAGGCTACGTGTTCGCCTTCCATACCCGGGGAAAGTAAGTCGAGAGGATACTCAGTAGAGGCTCCCGGTTCGACTGTCATCGTTTCAAAAATATTACCCAACACGTCTCCAGCCAAAACACCTTTACGGAGAGGTAATTCTAGGGCCTTAGCGAATTCTCGCTGTGCAGCCTGAGCAGTGTTCATATCGCCATCGCCAGATTTCTTTAGCAAGGCAATAAATTCGTCACTAGGTCTGTTATTATATGACATTATTGTTTTCTCCTTAATGTTATTGGTTAGTTAGCTGGAAGGTTGACTTCGACTTTTGCATAGCCGTCTGAATCCTTCGTCGAAAGGAATCGCCCAACATAGAGCGCTCCAGAACCCGGTACTTCGCCACTGGCAGAAGCCATAATTTTACCAGCATCTCCAGCGTAAGCATGATCCCCGACGGTGGGAACCCGACCAGCCAAATTGTTAGTAACGACATAACCCTTACGCAGAACGGTAACTTTACCGCCCTTTGCTACTTCATCTTTATGTTGGTTAAGATGAGTTCTGGTTAAGTCTTTATCCGCGACATCATTAAGGAGGATACCCAAAGGAGTGTCTGTGTTTGCGATGGTACTCTTGGTTACAACTAAGTTGACACCTTGGTCCATCGCCGCGCCTGATCCAGCTGTGGAATCGTGACAAACTATTCCGCCACGACCAGTTGCTTCATTGCAAAAGAAACTGATATCAGTCTGAACTTCATATCTATCTGCTTTAAGAGCCATTTTTTTTCTCCTATAGGTTTACTTGGATGACAGGACATTATCTGCAAGCCACTGAGCTACATTAGCTCTTGTGGATTCCAGTTCATCTTCTTCATTAGAAGCCTCAACGAGAGTTGCTTCAGAAGACTCTACATTTTCAAAAGTTTCTTCAGAGGCTTCAGTTTCTTCAGCTTCTTCAACTTTCTCAGAAGCTTTAGCTTCTTTGTCTTTGTCCTTGTCTTTATCTTTATCTTCGTCCTTCTTCTTTTTGTCTTTATCCTTGTTTGGTGGCCATTCAGCTTTTTGCGTCATTAGCGCTACGACTTGATCAAACATGTCGTCTGTTGCTTCGGCGAAAGCTGCAAGAGTTTCCTCTACAGTTCCCTCTTCAGCGCCAGTATCAACGAGAGCAGCTCTACGAGCAGACAGCTTAGCTTCAGCCTCTTGGGCCTCAATCTTAGAAACTGCTTCTGACAGATCTTCGTCTTTCTTTGCTAGTGCGTCTTCGAGCTCGATAACACGATCTTTGGAAGCTTTAACTTCCTCTTGAAGAACGGCTAGGCTTTCGTCTTTTAAACCGAGGTCTACTTCAAAGGTTTCAACCGTTGCTGCAAATTCTTTATCTTTTGCTGCTTCGATATCTTTCCTCATGCCCTCGTTTTCAGCTTGTGCATCTTGGAGGCCATTTTTGAGGTCTATGACCTGCTGCTCCAAAATACTTACATTGTCATTTGACATAGTTATTTCTCCTGAAAATATAGTGAGTTTATCTTCTTCTGTAATGTCGAAAGCCTTGGTGGAATTTAAAATAACACTTCTTGGGTTAGCTGGGTTAGAAACCAAGCCTTTTCCCGTAAAAGAGATATTTTTCAAGGCTCGACCTATCTTATATCCTTCGTACTCTCCCTCTCCTCCATAAGCACGTAAATGCTTAGTCAGAAACGCTGAAGCGCCATCTCTTTCTAACAGCTGATTTTTGCCCACAGAATCAACTAGGGCATAATCAAAGTCTGAAAAAAGACACTCCATCGAAACAAACCAATCTCCATTTTCAATTTCTGATATGATTTTTTCCATACGCTCTCTGTTTTCTGGATCTGTCCAGCTATTGTAGAGAACCGCTTGGGTAATTATATCAAATTGATTGGGCGCCACATCGGTTTCGATAATGTTTCCTTCATTATCTGCGATATAACTCCCTGTAATATGGCCTATGATGTCGTTTTCATCGTGCATGAAGTTAAACTGCTTATCTTCAGGCGTGTTTCTTGCGTTCCAAGTGGATTTAGTCAGGAAAACGTCGTCGTTTTTGTTCCAGCCAGTAGAGACTAAAACAGACTCAAGGTAGTATAAGTCTATCTGGTCTGGGTTACTCTTGGCGAGCAGCTTTTCTACTTCTGGACTTGTCTTGCTTACCCCTCCTAAAACGTCCTCTGGTTCGAGAACTGAAGCGGGGGAATAATAGGCAATCGAAGACTGGGTTTTAACCAGATCTGCGATCCCATCTTTTTTTTCTTTATCATAGATTTTCATATGTCTTGCCTCTAGAGAAGTTATACACATAATTCTGAAAATTTCGTAAAAACCAACGTTTATGACAGTAGAAATTCAAGGTAGGACCCCAGAACGTGTTTTCTGTAATCGTCAATGCTTAGATTGGTTGTGCTTATGTTTTTACTGGCAAGGGCCTGCTGGAACTCAGCTGGGGTATTCTGACCACTCAGTATAGTCTGGTAGATTGAGTCTTCGTTCACGTCTGAAAACAAACCAATGTTGGTCAAAACAGAAAGCTTTAGGTTCTCAAGATCTGAAACGTCAGACTTAGTGAGCTGCCTTAGGTTTTTCTTATTTTTAGAACCAAGGAAGGCTGTGTTAACGACGCTTGACACTTCAGACCAAGCGGTTTCCAACCAAATGAGAGTCTCTGCCACACCCGGTTTCGATTTTGGTTTTTCTACCCTCTTTTTCCTTGGGCCTTCGTCTTTCTTCATGAGTGGTCTTCCTCCCTTTGGGTCACTACCCTTTTTCTCTTTTTGTGGGGGTCCAGCAGGTGGTGCGGGCTTTGGCATTAAGATATCGTCTGGGACAGTGCTTTCAAGACCAACGTCTGTTGGGTTTAGTTTTCCTGACTGCAAGCCAATCTTTTCAAGGTCGTTTTCGTGTTGAGGATTGTGGTATGGACTTGCCTTGTCTGGAGAATTACCGGCGTCGCGCTGCTTGAGCTCTCTTTTAAGTCTAATCTTCTCAACGGATGGCATTTCTTTAAACCTCTCAAGGATAGTCTCATTGCTAATTATGTCTCTATCCGCAAGCTGTATGAGCAAGTTTTTCTCTGCGGAATCGTCTGACAAGCTCATTTGGTCAAAGTGTACTTGAGCAGGCTTTCTGAAGCCCATTGCTTTTCTTACAGTCTCTATCTCTTTTTGCCAGAACTTTGTTAATAGATCTCTTCCATACTGAAGTCTCTCAACAAGGGTTTTAAGGGATATGAAATTATTAGTAAATCCTCCACCGCCACCAGCCATGCCAGTAAGTGTGGGGGGGACGCCAAGTCCGGCGTAGATACTGTTAAGGACAGAGGTGTATTTTTCGGAACCTAAAAACTTGTAGACCTGACTGTTGGACTCAGTGTAGCTAAGCTCTGGGCCCCATACAAGTTCCATTGTTCCACCACCAACATTACTTGCTAGTATGTCACGGAGCTTGTTGATAGCGGCCTTGTTAGGCAATATTTTGTGCTCTAGGTCACCAAGCGTCCATAGTCTTATGTTGGATATAGCACCGTCTAACGCAGAAAGGTCAGCAAGTCGCATTTTCTCAAGCATAACAATATCGTCGAGAATAGCATATATCATGGGGTTTGCCCATTGCTTCCAGTCGTCTTTTTTGTAATACACAACAGACAATCTTTCGGGGTCTAGGGGTATTTTTCTATCCCCGCGCTTTATCATGCTCTTTATGTTTGGGGGCAGCGTCTCTAGGATCTGAGACGGTATAGTGCCATCCTTGAAATTGTCAAAGAAGGCGTTGGATGAGATGTTAAAATTTTTCCTACCAAGGAAAAGACTAAGGTTTCCGTCTTTTGCTTCTACCGTAGCTGGGTTGAAAAAGTTGTACCTCCAAGGAATTACATTCTTAGCCATGTTTGGAACTTCTACCTTGATATCACTACCAACAGCTCTCATATATTTTACGAGCTCGTTTGTCATGGTTGCGTTGCTTTTGTAAACAACGACATTCCCACACCTGTAAAGATTATTCAGGAATCTCTCTGATCTTTCTTTACCGTCAATTTTCTTAAACCATTGCTTGAAAAATGATTCGGCGCTCTTGTTTTCGTGAACAAGGCTTATTCCCTGACTACCAAAGTCGCCCATGAGGTCAATAACATTTCTAATTATCCCAACTTTATCATATGCGTCCATGCACATCTTAATGATTTTCTTCTGCCTGTGTGGTATAGCCTCGTCGGGACGAAACGCGTGATAGTCACTCGTTCTAAACCCGGGGCGAACAGACCTGTTGGGCTCAATGTCTGTAAAGTTTCTGTAATTAGACCCCTGACTCTTATTTACACCCGCATAGGAATCAACAGATTCTGAATAACTACCAAATGCACGTTCTCTACTAGACGGGTCAGATTCGTCCCAAGTTATGAAGTCTTTATCATTGCTCATTTTTTACTCTCTTTTTGTACAGTTGGAATGTAGTTGGAATGATAAATTATTATACACGATTTAATAAATATCCTTCATGTTCTCAGTAAACCAGTTGGGTCCTGAAAAATAGTCCTCTTTTCTTTTACCTCGTTCTGCTTCGGGAATCGTGGCAAAGCCTCCGTAGAAGTTGTACTGTTGAGGTGTCGGCATTCTCGCTAAACATCTGGCAGACATGTTAGCCATGAGTAAGGCGGAGTACCTGTCTTTTCTCATTTTGCTTTTCTTGCCAGCAGCGACTATTACTTCTGGCGTATCCCATCTATCCCGGCCAGTAGCCGTCTGCGTGATTTGTATCATGGAGAGTTCGTCCTTTAGCTCTTCTATGTCTAGGACACACTCCTCTAGGGTGTCAAAGACCCTGCCCTTTAAACCGTCCTCAGCATTTGATATTCCTATGCTCACCGCGTCGAAATGAGGAAACAGCAAAACCTTGTCCTCAAAATCTTTTCTCATTCCGTGATTTGACTCAGAAAGCCAATCGTAATTTGCGAACTGGCACATCTCTAATATGTGAAGACCTTTTTCGTCGTCAGTATCTTTTTCTTTATCCTCGTCTATTACTGGCCATATTGGGTGCTCGCCCTCGCGGACTTTGTCTTTGTCGTGAAGAGACTCCATAACCGCTATGCCGCCACCTTGAGCATCCATGGCAATGTGGAGACAGGGGTATATTTTCATCAGGTCTCTTATTTTTTTGGCACAGTAAGCGTAGAAGTCCGTCTCTTGGGAGTAACCCTTTTTGACTTTCTCTCTATGGTCAGACCTTGTGGTTGTCCAGCAGTGAACTATTCTTCTGTGATCGGGATTAACCTCTAAAACGACAATGCTAAAATTATCAACCTCAGAAGCCGGATCGACCCCGAATATATACCGCTTATCGTGACTACCCATTATGGAAGCACTAAACGATATGCTATCACCTCCAAATGTCTTTATTGGCTCTTGCTCTGAAGCTACACAAGACTCTATTAAAGACCTCTTGAAGAACCCCTGAGAATCGCGTGTAAAGCACGCTCCGAACTCCATCTGGTATATTCCCGCATGCACCGTCGCTTTCGATCTGGCGACCTGTGAGGCGTCCATAAAGCCTTCTGGTAGAAGCTCGTAGGGTATGCGAATCACAGAGTATTCTCTCCAGTCAAAATCTTTTGGTGGATCTTCGCCACCAAACACTTCTCTTAGCTTCCCTATCTGTCCCCGGCTTTTTATTATAGACTTCCACTTTTTCCAGTATGTTGAAAAATGATTGAAGTCGTAATAGGCCGTTCCGGATAGAATTATTTGATTATCTTTACTGCTAGACACTGACTCCTGTTCGATCTCTAGAGATACTCCTAGCTCCTCAGCCTTCTTCTTTGACGCTATTCTTTTTACGTTTTCTATGGGGTCTGCGCTTACGGCAGCAAAACCAGCAACAACAGTTTCAAATATGTCTCTAGGGATGGATGCAAATTCATCACTAATAATATCATTGGCTCGTTGACCACGAATCTTCTGACCATCTCCTAAGGGTAGGCATGTAACCCTACTGTCGTTTATTCTCATGACGCAGCGGTCTACGTCTCTTCGTGGACCACTGTTGCCGTCACATATATCCCTGAGAATTGGAGAATTGTACCATATGGTTTCCATGTACTCAAAGAGAACCTTAGACTGCCTAAAAGCAGCACCGACAATAACGACCTTTCTGTTTGGAAGTAGCAGGGCTCTCATCATCGCATAGAGAGACAGAATGAAAGACTTACCAAAGCCACGGCTGGCTATCAGCATTGGAAATTTTCTGTTCCACATCTCATGAAGCATAAGAGCTTGAGAGGGAAGTATCTGTATGTTGAATACTTGCTTACATAGGAATGAAAAGTATTCGGGCCTGACCATCAACCAAGACAGCTTAAGATGGTAGTCTTCGCCGTTTGGATCTAGTATCGCCATTGGGTTAAATAGTTCTTCGTCAGAAATATCTAATCCAAGCCAAGCCTCTTTTATCTGCTTGAGTTTTTTCATTTTAGGCTATTAATTGTTCTGTATTTTTTAGTTGAGATGACGGCGTCTGCAAAGCCATAATATACAGCCTCGTTGCTAGTTAAGTACCAGTCGCCATCTTTAAGTTTTCTTTTTAGAAAAGACTTTACCTTTTGCTTTGTGACTTCTTTTAGGTTTTCAGCAAAGTACTTTCCGTCAACGCAAGACTCGGTATATATATCAAGCATTATATCTAATATCTTTTCTTCAAATTTTGACCAGTTTTGTGTGTCTAAGTAACTTCCTTCGTTTCCGCTAGCTCCAAAGTGAGACATGAAGTATGCGTTTGGCATCATTATTCTTATGTCAGCAGCTTGTAGCATTATACTGCTCATTGACTCTGCCTGACCATAGGCGATAATGGTTATATGAGACCGGCAAACTCTTATCGCGTCATATATAGACATCCCATCGCTCCAGTTACCGCCGGGGCTATTCATGTGTATTATTATCGGGTCGTTACTAACCGAGTCCAAAGACCTGATGTTCTTGATAAAAGAAGACGCCATCCTGTAATCCACTCCGGGATCTTCGTCACAGTTGGCTATATACCCATGTAGGTATATCTCTCTGTTCTTTAAGTCTACGCAGTAATTATGAATGTCTCCTAGAAGCTCATCGCCTTGCGGGTCTATCATTTGTTTCTTCCTATGGTGTACATCTCGTTAATACGCTTAAGAATACTACTCACTGTTAAAAATGCGTTATGTTTGTTTCCACAGAAAATAATGTGAACGTTGTTGTGTATCTGAAACTCCATCAAACACTTTAACATATACTTGCCGGTTATCTTCACTGAGGATTTGCTTTTTTCTGGTATCCTACTATTCTCTGGGAAGTCAATGAGGTCACAGAGGTTAAACTCTAATATTATAAATTTGTGGGGGAAATCTTCCATCCTGTCTATCTCTCTTAGAAACGCATGTTTCTTTTGCCCTAAGTTAATAGCCAGCTCTTCTACACAACCCTTTCTCTCTATACATATTTTATCTTCCATCCCTTGTATGGAGTAGTCGCCTGTGTCTAATTTTTGGTCTATCATCCCCTCGCATGCGCCGTATTCAGAAAAGTAATACCCCTCTTGTTCTCTGGTATCTCTGATTACAGTAAAATTAGGAGCTTTTTTATAACTAGCCATTGTTTTTTCTTACTATCTCGCTAAACACGCTTTCGTAATGTGATTCAAATCCGTTTATTCCGTCGTGACACTCTCGACATAGAGTAATTCCGTTATCGACATCATATCTTAATGCAGAAGCCGACGACCATTTTCTAATATGGTGTGCCTGAAGCCTAAATTTAGATTTACATCGAGGCATCTGACACTTAAACTTGTCTCGTTTGTAAATTCGTTTTCTCCAGTCTTTGTAAGCCGGGTCGTCATAGTTTCTTCTCATGTAGCAAAAACCTTTATTATCCTGATGTCAAAAACAATTTCTCGGCAAAGCCGGGAAGCTTGCGGTGAACTGTCTTGGGACAGAACGCTGCTTAGTAATCCATACATAGCTTTGTAGCAGGCGTCGTCTGGGTCTCTGGCCTCCACAAACACTATGGGGAATGGGGTGTTGTATTCTTTTAGTTTGAATTCTCGTAGTCTCGAAACGACTAATTCTAAATCCATGAACACCTTGTATATTTTCATCTTAAGTCATGTTCGACCATTAATTTAACTAGGTCTCTAAAAGAGTGCTTTGGTTTCCACCCTAAGTTGGTTAGAGCCTTTGTGTTGTCACCTCTTAAGTAGTCCACTTCGGCAGGCCTGTAAAACTGGGGATCAACAACAACAAGATCAGACCAGTCGTGAATGTTTATTTGTCCAAACGCAACGTCTAGGAAATCTCGAATAGTATGGGTTTCCCCCGTACATATTACGTAATCATCCGCCTTGTCCTGTTGAAGCATTGACCACATGGCCTCAACGTAATCCCCCGCATACCCCCAATCTCTAAACGCTTCAAGATTACCTAAACGTAGCTTTGGAAATTTAGCATAAATAACACCTTTTGCTGCTTTTGGATGCGTGATGATGTCATCCTCAGAAAAAGTGAGTTCAGAAAAGTCTTGCGGTGTAGTGCAGTGGCCGTTCCTCCATCTTGCAAATTCACCAATCCACTTGGTTATTTTTCTTGTAACAAAGGTTTCTCCCCTTCTGGGGCCCTCGTGATTAAATAGTATTCCGGCGCTTGCGTGTATTCCGTAGGCTTCTCTACACAGCCTAGTCATATAGTGGGCCGCACACTTGGCTATCGCGTAGGGTGACTGAGGCAAGAATTTGGTATCTTCGTTTTGAAACTTGGTTTGGTCTCGTCCCATATCATACGAACAGCCGTACATCTCACTGCTAGATGCCTGATAAAACCTACAGCTATTCAAATCGAGATCTACTATAGCCTGTAGTATATTAAGACACCCCTTGCCAGTTATATCCCAAGTCAATGCTGGTTGCTTAAAAGAGACCCCAACATGTGATTGTGCCGCAAGGTTGTAGACTTCATCTACGTTCCCGTTATCCCTAAAGATATTGTAGACACTATGAGCATCTGTGATGTCTCCACTGACCCAGCTGAATCTTTCATGGTTCTCAATGTGACTGATTCGCCCAGTGTTATCTGTGCTTGCTCTACGATTCACTCCGACTACTTCGTAACCCTTCTCTAAAAGAAGGTCTGACAAATGACTGCCGTCTTGACCCGTCACACCGAAAATAATTGCTTTCTTCATTTTTATTCCTTGACTGTATCAGGGGTTAAAAAGGGCTGATCCACCTGCCCGTCTTCATACTGGTGAAACTGCCCCAATCTATCTCTCTCTTTATCCATCGCGAGTCTCATTCTCTCCATCTCTAACCCGTAAGACGTTGTTAGTTCTGGATTGTTTATGAGATGTATTATCCATCCGGTAAAACTATGTTTACTATCCTCATAACGCTTCACACGCTGCTCTCTAGTCGCCTTCATCTCCTTAAGCATAGAGTTCTTCTTTGTCTGTAAGTCTCTATAGTCACGATTTAAGGACTCTTGAGCCGCCCTCAGGGATGCCACTTGCCGTTCTAGGTTAATTATAGTGTCCACATCCTGTTGGTCCGGGTCAAGTGCCCTTTCATCGCGTACTAATACTTGAAATGCGTCTATCTGATCCATGTTGCTCTTGTTGACCTTAAGGCATCTGTTCATCAGTAATTCTAATTTTATAAGATCAACTACTTGTATTTCTTCTGTAGGAATCACATCGTCCTTAAACTGCGATATCACCCTTGTCCAGTGATACTTGAATAACTCAAGCTCCTGTCCTGAAAACTGCTGCTTAAGCTCAGACCAGTAAGGGCGACTTTCTAACTCGTATGCCGCCTCTTCCTCTAAGGACAGACCCACTTTAAATTCCCGCTTAATATAATCCTTAATGCTGGATGGATCCCTGTCAAGTTCTACGGATAGATCTTCTGCAGACATGGACCCCATGTTTTCTTTTATGAATTTTATCTCTTTTTTGGTGAAACGCCCCTTACGCATGACCGTGCTCCTCTAGTATTTCATGTACTACAGACAAAACCTCTTCACGCTGCTTTTTTGGAACGTAAATATCATTAATGATTTTTAAATAGTCTGATCTGTGCTGTGCTGGCAATTTGATATCTATTATTTTTTTCATTTCTTCTAGGTCTATGTGATGCCCCTGTTTAGCCTGCAGGCTTTGGGGCGATACGATGGTGTTGTCATTAGCAAGTTGGCCGGGCATCTGGACTTTTGCTTTTTCCTCTTCTGCTTTAACAAAATGGTTATCTCTTACAAAGTTCTTAAGTCTATTAGAGAGATGTACTGCTAGGAAGTTTTCTAATGGACGTCCTTCTTCGTATCTCTCCATCGCATCCATACAGATTATAAAGGATTCTTGTTTAATATCCTCAACTCCATAGCCATAAAAGGTATACTTCGGTGCTGTTCGGTTGATAACTTTCATCATTTCTTCAATAACGTCTTCTTCGGTCATGCTAGAGGGTATTTTCATTAAGCGCTCTCCCAAACTAGAGCTCTCCACTCGCTCCCTGTGTAATATTCCAAACAATTTGATGATTCATTGAAAATAATTGCTCCCTTTTGTGCTTTTGGTCTACTTTCATCGCTGTAAAAGGGGAAGGGGCGTAGAATGGGAGCCGAAAGAACCGAGTTTGGCGTGGTTAGGTTAACTCTTCTACTGGAAAGGGCCATTTGTTTTGAGTTTTGGTTGACGGCGTCACATATAGAGTCGTCTGTGAGTATTTCTCGAAGCTCATCCTTGTCAATTGACTGAACACGGTTGTCTTTTCGGCCTAGGAGTGAGTTTTCTTCAAGCTCAACAGGTGTTGGAGAGAAAGCTTGGTTGGAAGTTATGACACAATGGGGAGAAGAGAGGGCTAGGTCGTAACTTGCTGGCTTAGTACTAAAGATTACAAGGGACTTTGTGTCTCCTATGTAATATGGGGGGGCACTTGAGTCTACAGAAAAGAGGGAATCTCTGCTCTCACCACTAAATAGGGGGGTTTCTCTAGTGAAGATAAACTTTTTATTCTTTTTCGTAATAAAGCCTACGCCAGTTTCTATAAAGTCAGGCTCTGGATAGCGCCTCCCCTTGATTGGGGGGTATCCTTCTATCCTATAATAGAACCTAAGGCGTGGTTTCATGGTGTCCCGGATTATGGAGTTGTCAAGCTCGCCGCTTTCTGACCATTTTTTATAGTATCCCGGACAATCACTAAACCCCTTTATACCAAGAAGCTCTAAATCATTAGACTCGGGTATGGTTTGGGCGGAATCTATCTTTCCGGAGATAAAATCATTCTGACTCTTTTGTTTGCTCATCTAAAATGTTTCCTAATGACTGGTCCTCAGCCTTAAGCTCCTCCTTGATTTCCTCTGATAGTGCCGCAGAAGCCTTACAGTGTAAGGTGCTGCCTATTGGCGTTGCCGCCTCTTCTTTTTTATTACCCATTGCTGCCTCCATCAATTCAAATACAATTTAATTCAAAATATTATACACCTTTGAGACGACAAAAGCACGATTATAAAGACAAAGTGTGGGAATTTGTTTGTATCATGTCAGGTGATACACTATAATACTTCTGTACGAGATATCAGATCACTCGTTTCTACCGAAATATGGCCTAGTAAAATAAATTCTGCTGTCTAGGCATTGCAGTTCTATGGTGCCCTTGCTAGTGGTGCGGAAGATGAGCGGTTTTAACAAGTGTGATTGTCAGGAGTGGGTAGATACGAGACAACCCATCCGTACAAGCCTGTGGCAGTGTAAAGTGAGTTGAAGCTTTCTCACAAACCAAACGCGCAATAACACTGAAGGCTGCTCTCTGATGATATCTTAATGCCTCCGTGATTAGTATTGCGTGGTGGGTAGAAAGCTAGGGGTCTGTAACACTATAAAGGAGATAAGATGGAATTGAAAACGTGTCGCGGGTGTGGCGAGGCTAAGGAATCCACTAGGGAGTTCTACCCTGTTGGTAGTACACAGGGCAAGCTACGCGCTAAATGCAAAAAATGCTACAACGCTAGGAAGAAAAGAGAAAAAGAGAAGGCCGAGAAGGAGTTTGATAGCAAAAAGGGACAGCTATGTAGAGTTTGCGCCGAGAGGAAACCAGTAGATACGTTTTACCCCTCTCACAGATATAGAAAAACGTCAATGTGCATTCCCTGTAGTAGAGCACACAGCAAGAAAGTCCATCTTGAAACATATGAAGACAAGAAGCAGTACCACAAGGACTACTATCAGAAAAACAAAGAATATCGTAGGAAATGGCAGGACAAATACAGAAAAGATAACCCCGATAAGCTATCAGAATACAGAAAGCGACTTCATGTTAGGGTCAAAATAAACCAAAGTAAGAGAATTAAGAGGGTGCTGGGGGACGTGGGGTTGAGGAAGTCAGACACAACACTGAAGTACATCGGATGTACAGCAAGGGAGCTCGTGCTGCACTTTGAGAGACAGTTTAGTCCGGGAATGAGTTGGGACAACTACGGTCTCAGAGGGTGGCATATAGACCATATAAGACCATGCGCTTCATTTGACTTCACCGACGAGAAACAGGTGTATATTTGCTTTCACTATTCCAACTTGCAGCCACTCTGGGCTGAGGACAATATGGCCAAGGGATCCTCGTGGGATTCTAGAGGGGGCGACTCGATGCTTAAGCTCATTGACAGGAAAGGGGGCTGATGGTGGAGGTTTGAACAAGACATCTTGATGAGCGCAGCTCATTGTGACTGCACCACCCCGGCATTTTCAGGGAAGTAAGGTACTTAGATTTTTGAAGTTAAAAGTGGGTGGGGGCCCGAAAACCCCCCGATAGAGGGGGAAGAAAGTAATTGCATTATATTTCGGGAATAGTTAAAGTTTACCCTTGACAATGGACGATAATAATAGTATACTTAAGACATAAGAAGTTAAGCAACAAACAAACACGGTAATAATAAAGATGATAAATAATAATAATAATAACAAGATTACCCTTGACAACAACAGCAACATAGTATATAATACTAGTATGACAAACAACAACACTAACGGAGTAACCAAGACTATGACTACTAAAGCCCACGATGTAAGAGTTATCAAGCACATCGGCACTAGCTATGATGTGTATGCTAACTTCACTACAGTGCAAGATGCACTAGATTACATGCGACGTATGGACTTTGCTAACGATAGTTGGTATATCATTGATGCCAATGACAATCGTTTACGATTGAATGGTCAAAATAAACTAGAAGTATTTCATAGTTTAATTGGTTAATGTTAAGATTAGCCCTTGCACACGACGATAATACAGTATACAATAAAGACATAAGAAACAACAACACTAACTAAGGAACACAAGACATGGCTTTCTTCATCTTCGCTCAAGACTTTGCTCGCAACACAGCTTACTCAGCTGGATATCAACTAGGTCGCCAATGTGGATTGGGTTATGCTGACATGACGCCTTGCCCATACGACAACAAAACGCTTGCCCAAGAATGGCAATGGGGTGTAAACTCTGGACGTTGCGACTCATAAGAATAACCTATATTAGGTATTGACATATACTAGCCTATAGTATATAATATAGGCATAACAAGTAACACAACACTAATAGAAAAAGAGAATAAGATGACACTAACACCCGCCGAACTACTAGCTATGGTAGCCTCAGTTGAACTAGACGAACACGACATGCAATGTGCATTAGCTGAGTATGAATATCATGAGGCTAATTGGGAAGACATGGAAAGCGACGATAGCCATATAGAACTATATGAAGATTAGTCCTACCCTATCCAATCCCCTATAGCACACACTACACATTACACACACTAACGAAAGAGTAACACAATGAAGACAACTAATACTAACATCCTTAACGCA
>Ga0302132_10000007_pt1 | contig 95283 bp, 113 predicted proteins | sample CB9_321_MG_FD_203113 | JGI IMG/M metagenome (GOLD analysis project Ga0302132, IMG submission 203113) | Marine microbial communities from Western Arctic Ocean, Canada - CB9_32.1 | ecosystem: Environmental > Aquatic > Marine > Oceanic | place: Canada: Western Arctic Ocean | collected 2017-09-19
TGGCAACTGGTAGAACGATTGGAATGACAGGAGATGTCGTATGGACATCTGCAAGTTTCACTGGATCTGGCGATGTAACTGGCACGGCAACGATTCAAGCCAATTCTGTCGATGGAACGATGATCGCTCTAGGCTCAGATGCTGGTGGCGACATCATGTACTACGACGGTACTAATTATATAAGACTCGCCAAGGGAAGCAATGACCAAGTTTTAACACTTGCTAGTGGAGTTCCTTCTTGGGCCAATGCCAGTGGCGGCGGTGCCAGTGCTTTAAATGATTTGTCCGATGTAACATATTCAAATGGCGACTTAACAATTTCCAGCTTGGACACAATTGTTGCTGGGCCTCTTACTGTCGATTCAAGCGAAAATATAACGCTAGACGCAGACGGCGGAACCATTCAGTTTGCCGACGCTGGAGTTTCATTGGGGGCTATTACTTCTTCTGGATATTCTGGGAATGCTGCCTCAGTGACAAACGGCGTTTATACTACTAACAATCTTTCGGTCATGGCTGCTACTACTTCTGCTCAATTAGCAGGAGTAGTGTCGGACAAAACAGGAAGTGGGGCATTAGTCTTTGCCACTAGCCCTACTTTAGTCACCCCAGCATTAGGGACGCCAGCATCTGGCAATCTTGCAAACTGCACGTTCCCGACTCTTAATCAAGATACAACTGGTACGGCAACTATTGCGACTACCGTAACCGTGGCCGACGAATCTTCTGACACCACATGTTTTCCTTTGTTTGTTACTGCGGCAACTGGCAACTTGGCTCCAAAGTCTGGAACTAATCTAGCATTTAATTCTAGCACGGGAATTTTGACGGCAACTGGGTTTGCGGGTGATATAACTGGCGACGTTACTGGCAACGCTGATACGGTAACCAATGGTGTTTATACTACTAACAATCTTTCGGTCATGGCTGCTACTACTTCTGCTCAATTAGCAGGAGTAATGTCGGACGAAACAGGCAGTGGGGCATTAGTCTTTGCTACCAGTCCTACTTTAGTAACGCCTGCATTAGGGACGCCCTCTGCATTAGTAGGAACCAACATAAACGGAACTGCGGCAAGCTTGACAGTGGGCGCAGTAAATTCAAGTATCCAAAATGCGGTTGAATTAAGTCCCCATGGAACAAGTGCTGGGAACACTGGAGAAATTAGGTTTTTAGAATTAGCAGCCACTGGAACCAACTATGTTGGTTTCAAGGCTCCAGATGCAATTGGGACAGATGATTCTCAAATTTATGTGCTGCCTGCTGCTGATGGCAGCGATGGACAACAACTTACTACTGACGGTGATGGAACCCTTTCTTGGGCTGCGGCAGCAACCGCCTCTGGGACTCCAACTACTATTACTGTGGCCGACACAACAGACACTAGTTCTTTTGTGGCTCTTTTTGAATCAGCCACTGGCGATCTTGGGCCAAAGACAGACGCAGGCATCACATATAATGCTGGCACAGGAATGTTGACCGCAACCGGACTAACTGGCCCGCTTACTGGAAATGCCACCACCGTGACAAACGGTGTTTATACTACTAACAACCTGTCGGTCATGGCCGCTACAACTTCTGCCCAATTAGCAGGAGTAATATCGGACGAAACAGGCAGTGGAGCATTAGTCTTTGCCACTAGCCCCACTTTAGTTACTCCTGCCTTAGGAACTCCAGCGTCAGGAACTCTAACAAACTGCACGTTCCCGACTCTTAATCAAGATACAACTGGTACGGCAACTATTGCGACTACCGTAACCGTGGCCGACGAATCTTCTGACACCACATGTTTTCCAGTCTTCGTTACTGCGGCAACTGGGAACTTAGCTCCAAAATCTGGTACTAATTTAGCATTTAATTCCAGCACGGGAATTTTAACGGCGACTGGGTTTGCGGGTGACATAACTGGCGACTTAACTGGCAATGCTGATACTGTAACAAACGGTGTTTATACTAGCAATAACCTTTCGGTCATGGCCGCTACAACTTCTGCTCAATTAGCAGGAGTAATGTCGGACGAAACAGGTAGTGGGGCATTAGTCTTCGGCACTAGCCCAACACTAGTAACTCCTGCCTTAGGAACTCCATCTGCATTAGTAGGAACCAACATAAGTGGAACTGCGGCAAGCTTAACAGCAGGGACAGTGACAAACGGGGTTTATACCAGCAATAACCTTTCAGTCATGGCCGCTACAACTTCTGCACAACTGGCGGGAGTAATATCGGACGAAACAGGAAGTGGAGCATTAGTCTTTGCCACTAGTCCTACTTTAGTAACGCCCGCATTAGGGACGCCCTCTGCATTAGTGGGAACTAACATAAGCGGAACTGCGGCAAGCTTGACAGTGGGCGCAGTAAATTCAAGTATCCAAAATGCGGTTGAATTAAGTCCCCATGGAACAAGTGCTGGGAACACTGGAGAAATTAGGTTTTTAGAATTAGCAGCCACTGGAACCAACTATGTTGGTTTCAAGGCTCCAGATGCAATTGGGACAGATGATTCTCAAATTTATGTGCTGCCTGCTGCTGATGGCAGCGATGGACAACAACTTACTACTGACGGTGATGGAACCCTTTCTTGGGCTGCGGCAGCAACCGCCTCTGGGACTCCAACTACTATTACTGTGGCCGACACAACAGACACTAGTTCTTTTGTGGCTCTTTTTGAATCAGCCACTGGCGATCTTGGGCCAAAGACAGACGCAGGCATCACATATAATGCTGGCACAGGAATGTTGACCGCAACCGGACTAACTGGCCCACTTACTGGGAATGCCACCACCGTGACAAACGGTGTTTATACTACTAACAACCTTTCGGTCATGGCTGCCACAACTTCTGCTCAATTAGCAGGAGTAATATCAGACGAAACAGGAAGTGGAGCATTAGTTTTTGCCACCAGTCCAACACTAGTAACTCCTGCTTTAGGAACTCCAGCATCTGGAACTCTAACAAACTGCACGTTCCCTACTCTAAATCAAGATACAACTGGGACAGCAACTATTGCAACTACTGTAACCGTGGCCGACGAATCTTCTGATGCCACATGTTTCCCTTTGTTTGTTACTGCCGCCACGGGAAATCTAGCTCCAAAATCTGGAAGCAATCTAGCATTTAATTCCAGCACGGGAATTTTAACGACGACTGGATTTGCAGGTGACATAACTGGCGATGTCACAGGAAATGCTGATACGGTAACCAATGGAGTTTATACTAGCAACAACCTTTCGGTCATGGCTGCCACAACTTCTGCTCAATTAGCAGGAGTAATATCGGACGAAACGGGTAGTGGAGCATTAGTCTTCGGCACCAGTCCTACTTTAGTAACACCTGCCTTAGGGACACCCTCTGCATTAGTGGGAACTAACATAAGTGGAACTGCGGCAAACTTAACAGCAGGAGCAGTAACAAACGGCGTTTATACTAGCAACAACCTTTCGGTCATGTCCGCTACAACTTCTGCTCAATTAGCAGGAGTAATATCAGACGAAACGGGTAGTGGGGCATTAGTCTTCGGCACCAGTCCTACTTTAGTTACGCCTGCGCTAGGAACTCCATCTGCATTAGTGGGAACTAACATAAGTGGAACTGCGGCAAACTTAACAGCAGGAGCAGTAAATTCAAGTATCCAAAATGCGGTTGAATTAAGTCCCCATGGAACAAGTGCTGGAAACACCGGAGAAATTAGATTTTTAGAACTAGCCGCCAATGGAACCAACTATGTTGGTTTCAAGGCTCCAGATGCAACTGCTGGCCAAATCTATGTGCTTCCTGCTGCTGATGGTAGTGATGGACAACAACTTACTACTGATGGCGATGGGACTCTTTCTTGGGCTGCGGCAGCAACCGCCGCTGGGACTCCAACTACTATTACCGTAGCTGACACAACAGATACTACTGCTTTTGTGGCCCTTTTCGAATCCGCTACTGGCGATCTTGGGCCAAAGACGGACGCAGGCATTACATATAATGCTGGCACTGGGACACTAAGTGCAACTGCTTTTTCAGGACCGCTTACGGGTAATGTTACAGGCAATGCAAGCGGTACTGCTCTCACCGTTACACAAGCAGCCCAAACTGCCATCACTTCCGTAGGAACTCTAACCGCACTGGCTGTAGACAACATCAGCATTGATGGAAACACTATATCCTCAACAGCCGGAACAGACTTAAACATTACCCCGCTTTCCGGTCAGCAAATTGTCCTTGACGGTGCCATAGTTATAGATGCGGGCGTGGTGACAGGGGCCACCTCAATAACCAGCACTGCTTTTGTCGGAGACTTAACTGGAAACGCTGATACTGTAACAAACGGTGTTTATACTAGCAACAACCTTTCAGTCATGGCTGCCACAACTTCTGCCCAACTTGCAGGAGTAATATCGGACGAAACAGGAAGTGGAGCATTAGTTTTTGGCACTAGTCCTACTTTAGTAACACCTGCCTTAGGGACACCAGCATCTGGAACTCTAACAAACTGCACGTTCCCAACTCTTAATCAAAATACGACTGGCACTGCGGCTATTGCGACTACTATAACTGTGGCCGATGAATCTTCTGATGCCACATGTTTTCCAGTCTTCGTTACTGCGGCAACTGGGAATTTAGCTCCAAAATCTGGTACTAATTTAGCGTTTAATTCTAGCACGGGAATTTTAACGGCGACTGGGTTTGCGGGTGATATAACTGGAGACTTAACTGGCAATGCAGATACTGTGACAAACGGTGTTTATACTAGCAATAACCTTTCAGTCATGGCCGCTACTACTTCTGCTCAATTGGCAGGAGTAATGTCGGACGAAACAGGTAGTGGGGCATTAGTCTTTGGCACCAGTCCTACTTTGACTACTCCAGCATTAGGGACGCCCTCTGCACTAGTGGGAACCAACATAAGTGGAACTGCGGCAAGCTTAACAGCAGGAGCAGTAACCAATGGTGTTTATACATCTAACAATATTTCGGTCATGGCTGCTACTACTTCTGCACAGCTTGCAGGAGTAATATCGGACGAAACAGGAAGTGGGGCATTAGTCTTTGGCACCAGTCCTACTTTAGTAACGCCTGCATTAGGGACGCCCTCTGCATTAGTAGGAACCAACATAAGCGGAACTGCGGCAAACTTGACAGTGGGCGCAGTAAATTCAAGCATCCAGAATGCGGTTGAATTAAGTCCCCATGGAACAAGTGCTGGGAACACCGGAGAAATTAGGTTCTTGGAACTAGCCGCCAATGGAACCAACTATGTTGGCTTCAAGGCTCCAGATGCAACTGATGGCCAAATCTATGTGCTGCCTGCTGCTGATGGTGGGGATGGACAACAACTTACTACTGATGGTGATGGAACCCTTTCTTGGGCTGCGGCAGCAACCGCCTCTGGGACTCCAACTACTATTACTGTGGCCGACACAACAGACACTAGTTCTTTTGTGGCTCTTTTTGAATCAGCCACTGGCGATCTTGGGCCAAAGACAGATGCAGGCATTACATATAATGCTGGCACAGGAATGTTGACTGCAACCGGACTAACTGGCCCGCTTACTGGGACGGCAAGTACTGCTACGGTTGCCACTAACTTTACAGTGAGCGCCAATGATAGCACTAACGAAACCGTATACCCTGTATTTGTGGATGGAGCAACTGGTTCGCAAGGTGCAGAAACCGACACGGGCTTGACGTATAATCCTAATTCAGGAACATTGACTAGTGCTGCTTTTGTCGGAGCTTTAACTGGAAACGCCAGCGGTACTGCTGCCACAGTTACTGGTGCTGCTCAAACTGCTATTACTTCATTGGGAGACTTAACAGCACTAACAGTTGACGATGTTGTTATAGACGGCAAGGTTATCACGATGACCGGAAGTGCCGATGATACAGCCGTGTTTACCGCCGGTGCTGACGGCTCTTTGTCTATTGTTACAACTGATGCAACTGCGGATGCAGCAAATATACAAATCACCGCTGACGGAATGGTAGACATAGATTCAGCAGGTGCGTTAACTTTAGACTCAGGCGAAGCAATAAACCTTGAACCTGCTGCTGGTTCAGTAATCTTGTTAGATGGTACGATTAGCATAGATGCAGGCGTAGTAACTGGAGCAACCTCAATAACCAGCACTGCTTTTGTCGGAGCTTTAACAGGAAACGCTGATACGGTAACCAATGGAGTTTATACATCTAACAATCTTTCGGTTATGGCCGCTACTACTTCTGCTCAATTAGCAGGAGTAATATCAAACGAAACAGGTAGTGGAGCATTAGTCTTTGGCACTAGTCCAACATTAGTAACACCTGCGATAGGGACGCCCGCATCTGGAAATCTTGCAAACTGCACGTTCCCCACTCTTAACCAAGACACAACAGGAACTGCGACTATTGCAACTACCGTAACCGTGGCCGACGAGTCTTCTGACACGACATGTTTTCCATTATTTGTCACCGCTGCGACTGGTAACTTAGGCCCAAAGTCTGGCACTAATCTAGCATTTAATTCTAGTAGTGGAGCGTTAACCGCAACATCTTTTGTGGGTGATATAACTGGTGACTTAACTGGCAACGCTGATACAGTAACAAACGGAGTTTATACTAGCAACAATCTTTCGGTCATGGCCGCTACAACTTCTGCGCAACTTGCAGGAGTAATATCGAACGAAACAGGAAGTGGAGCATTAGTCTTTGGCACTAGTCCTACTTTAGTAACACCGGCATTAGGGACACCCTCTGCATTAGTGGGAACTAACATAAGCGGAACTGCGGCAAATTTGACAGTAGGTGCAGTCACAAACGGTGTTTATACTACAGATAGCGGAACTGTTAGCAACACGATGTTGGCCAATTCTTCCATTACTGTTAGTGATGGTTCAAATACTTCCCCAGTTGCTTTGGGGGGAACCATGACTTTTTCTGGGACGACCAATGAGGTTACTGTCGTTGAAGCGGCTGGCACAGTAACTATTGGGCTTCCAGATGATGTAACCATTGCAGGGGACTTAACTGTCAATGGAGATACCGTCACAGTTAATACGGCTACTCTTAGTGTTGAAGACCCGTTAATTATATTAGCCAGTGGAAACAACGGAGCCGACAGTGTTGATATTGGCTTCTACGGTCTTTATGACACCTCTGGCAGTCAGGATCTTTATGCGGGATTATTTAGAGACGCCAATGATTCCGGTAAGTTTAAGCTCTTCAAAGATCTACAGGCCGAACCAACTACTACAGTAAACACTTCTGGAACAGGTTATGCAAAAGCTACTTTAGTTGCGGATATAGAAGGAGCCTTAACTGGCAACGCTGATACAGTAACAAACGGAGTTTATACTAGCAACAATCTTTCGGTCATGGCCGCTACAACTTCTGCGCAACTTGCAGGAGTAATATCAGACGAAACAGGAAGTGGAGCATTAGTCTTTGGCACTAGTCCTACTTTAGTAACACCTGCATTAGGGACACCCTCTGCATTAGTGGGAACTAACATAAGTGGAACTGCGGCAAGCTTGACAGCAGGGGCAGTGACAAACGGAGTTTATACTAGCAACAATCTTTCAGTCATGGCTGCTACTACTTCTGCTCAATTAGCAGGAGTAATATCAAACGAAACAGGAAGTGGAGCATTAGTCTTTGGCACCAGTCCGACATTAGTAACGCCTGTGCTAGGGACGCCCGCATCTGGAAATCTTGCAAACTGCACGTTCCCCACTCTTAACCAAGACACAACAGGAACTGCGACTATTGCGACCACCGTAACTGTAGCTGACGAGTCTTCCGATACGACATGTTTTCCATTATTTGTCACCGCTGTGACTGGTAACTTAGGCCCAAAGTCTGGCACTAATCTAGCATTTAATTCTAGTAGTGGAGCGTTAACCGCAACATCTTTTGTGGGTGACATAACTGGCGACTTAACTGGCAACGCTAGTGGCACTGCTCTCACTGTTACACAAGCAGCCCAAACTGCCATTACTTCAGTAGGGACTCTGACCGCACTGGCTGTAGACAACATCGCCATTGATGGAAACACTATATCCTCAACAGCCGGAACAGACTTAAACATTACCCCTCTTGCCGGTCAGCAAATTGTCCTTGATGGTGCCATAGTTATAGATGCTGGGGTTGTTACTGGGGCGACCTCGATAACCAGTACTGCTTTTGTCGGAGACATAACTGGCGATGTCACGGGTAATGCAAGTGGCACTGCCCTCACTGTTACACAAGCGGCCCAAACTGCCATTACTTCAGTAGGGACTCTGACCGCACTGGCTGTAGACAACATCGCCATTGATGGAAACACTATATCCTCAACAGCCGGAACAGACTTAAACATTACCCCTCTTGCCGGTCAGCAAATTGTCCTTGATGGTGCCATAGTTATAGATGCGGGCGTTGTTACGGGAGCCACCTCAATAACCAGTACAGCTTTTGTCGGAGACATAACTGGCGATGTTACAGGCAACGCAAGCGGTACTGCTCTCACTGTTACACAAGCAGCCCAAACTGCCATCACTTCAGTAGGGACTCTGACCGCACTGGCTGTAGACAACATCACCATTGATGGAAACACTATATCCTCAACAGCCGGAACAGACTTAAACATTACCCCGCTTTCCGGTCAGCAAATTGTCCTTGATGGTGCCATAGTTATAGATGCTGGGGTTGTTACTGGGGCCACCTCAATAACCAGTACTGCTTTTGTCGGAGACATAACTGGCGATGTCACGGGCAACGCTAGTGGCACTGCTCTCACTGTTACACAAGCAGCCCAAACTGCCATCACTTCAGTAGGAACTTTAGCAGGGCTTACAGTAGAGAAAAATGCTGGGTTGCTTGCAAGTTTCAAAAGAATAACTGGCGATGGCGCTGCTTATATTACTATTGACTCTTCTGCTGTCAATGATGATGAAGATGCTCAACTTAGACTTAAGTCAGGAGTCGCTGGAAAGTGTCGAATCTATTTTGGAGACACTGCTGATTCCGATATAGGCCAGATTTGTTATGAGCATAGCGATAATAGTCTAGGTATTAAAACCAATAACACAACGGCTATTTCAATTAGCAGTGCGCAGGTAACTACTTTTTCTAAAGCAACTAAACCCGCCCTTAAAGCCAACACAGACGGGACTACGGTTACCTTTGATGTGAATGAAGCAAACATGCATACAGTTACTCTGGGTGGCAATAGGACGTTTGCCATATCAAATGAAACAGCAGGTCAGAGATTCATAATTAGAATACTACAAGATGGAACAGGAAGTAGAACCGTGACGTGGTTTGGTACAATCAAATGGGCCGGAGGTTCTGCCCCTACGTTAACTACAACAGCAAGCAAGGCAGATGTAGTTGGGTTTATTGTTACCGGAGCAGATACATACGATGGGTTTGTTGTAGGACAGAATGTATAATGGCTACTACTACTGTAAGTATAGGTTCAAATCAAAGTATAGACACAGAAACTCCTGGAGCGTCTTCTGGTGCTGGGCCTCTTTATACCGTCACATTCGGCACCACTCCGAGTGGCATAGATGTTGGCGATATTGGATTCATGGACACTGAAGATGCTGGAGGAGGGAATGCTTCTGACTATACTTTTCTTGTCACGGCTATTAGTGGTTCGGATATAACCTTACAGTATTTGACTGACACGGGAGACAAGCTTGATCACTCTCCTCTTGGTCTTTATACTGGTGGCGGTAGTAGTGGTAGCGGAACTCAGGCTCCTATGGTTTTCAAAAGAGCTTTCAGCACAATCACTTTATTTGAAGCTATGGTTGACGACGCTTCTCCAACATATTGGGAAACTGACCATGATGTTGTTGGAGAGTGTCATGCAGACTCAACTTTTACTGACAATACGGTAAACTTCAGCGACAAACAAAGTTTGTCTTCTGTTAAGCTAACTGTGAACTCTGATGATAGACATGATGGCACAGCAGAAAGTGGTGTTCTATGGAAGCCAACTACTGGGTCTGGTCATGATCAAGGTATTATTAGAGTTGCTATAGACAATCTTACCATTGAATGGCTAGATATAAGTCTTGCGAGTTTGGATTCAACCAACACCAATAAAACAGTAGTTCTTACGGGAACCAATGACGATTTCATTCTCAGGAACATGTTGGTTCATGATAAAGGCGGAAATCCGGGTTCTAATGGCCCTCATACCATTCATACAATAGGGGCAGGTGCTTCCACTGATACTTTAACTGTACAGAATAATATTATATATGAAATAGTAGAGACAAATAATGATAGTACATCTGCTATAAATGTGAACCAATGGGCTGGAATTTCCAATATTTATAATAACACTATTTATAAGCTTACCTGTGCGGGCAGTAGCAAGGTATCCTCGGCAATTATTTGTGGCAATCCATCTTCTGCTGTAGCGAATGTAAAGAACAATATAGTTTCTCTACTGACTGTAGTTGGGGCTTCCACTCTAGCGAGGGCATATTGGAAAACAACGTCAGGCAGCACAATAAATACAGCCAATAACCTTTCAGACGATACAACTCATGCAACCTATGACGCAGAAGATATGGGACAAGCACTGGATGATACTAGTGGCTTAATTGGAAAAACTTTGGCTGAAATAGATTTTGTTTCAACGGGCGTTGGGTCAGAAGACTTACATATAGATACGGATTCGGTATGCCTAGAAGCGGGAGTTGACTTAGGGACTACAAATGAAGTTAACATAGATATAGATGGTGTTGATAGAGATGCTACAGGCGTCACTTGGGATATAGGGGCAGATCAAGCGAGTGTTTCAGAAGCTGGCTCACCGGCCTTTATGATGTTTTTAGATTAGGAGAGAAGATGGAAATTGTAGTAAAAGTAAATGATGGGCCTTCTTCTACGTCTTATAAGGATGGAGATATAGTACAGGCCTTTTCTATGCAGGGAATATATGCCTGCCATGCCCAACACAAATGTCATGTGAACAATTTTGGATTGGATACGGATGGCTCAAGGTCTGCCGACCCGCTGCTGATTAAGTTTTTAGAGAAGACTAAGACTTATAAGTTCGAGCGAGTCAATTCTAATGACGTACTAAGAACTAATCTGGTTACAGATGAGCAAAAAACCATAAACACAAACATGGATGCCGATGGAGAACGTATAGATGTTTATCAATATGTTTCAAGACGGTTAAAAAACAAGAAGCATTTAATGTTTAGGTCTAATGGATTAGAGTATTGGTATGGTAAATCCAGAAGTGATATAGATGTCGATTCAATATGGAATGATATAGAAACACATACAAATTTCTTGCAGTCAGATCATATCCATTTTCCACTTAGTGATATTGAAAAAAGAATGTTTTTACCTATGAGTTGCTGTGCACATGGTCATGCACACGATCATACAGACCTTCCTGTTCACAACGCCTGCTTGGACTGTACTTGTGGATGTGTACTATCTGAGTCCTCAAATGAATTCATAGGTGAAAGACTTTCGTCTATTCTCATTGTTCATGACGAAGGAACAGACGAAGAATACAACGAGATTCTACACAAGAGAAAGTATCAAGTTCCATATTGGGATCTTACTTCAACTCTATCTCTAGACGTAGACGACATAAGAAACACCAACAAGGAAGTAGATCTAAGGAAACCATTATCATTGAGACCTGCTGCCGATCTATTAATTCAAGATAAAATCGCCGCAGGGGTAGTAAATGAATAAATGCCAGTGCCCACAATCAGGATTTTGTGAATTCTTTAGACAGGAAATGACATATAGTCCTCCTAATTGGCAATGGTGTCAAAATGCTACCCAAAAAAAAAGAGAAGAATATAAAATAACTTGCGATAAAAAACACGATAGAAAAATGAGATTACGGGATGAAAGTTTTTTCATTACATGTAAAGCTATGGTGGACGATTGTGTTAATCTTTTAATTCCCAAAATATCAACAATGCAAATCTCTGGAATTGTTGGCATACCACGATCTGGAATGCTTGTGTCTTCTATTTGTGCTACACTCTTGAACTTGCCGCTTTATACTTTAAGCCAAGGTGAAATTGTTCCTTGTAATTCTATATCTGAATTTGGCGGGGACAGGATGTCGGGTTACGAACCGAGTTCTGGAAAGTCATTGGTGTTAGATGATACAGTATTTGGCGGCGGCACTTTAGAAAAAATAAAGACATCCCTTGGCAATAATTATTATTATGGCGCACTTTATGTAAGACCCGACCTTATAGAAAAGGTTGATATTTTTGGCAAAGAATTAAATAGTCCACATCTACTTGAATGGCACTTCTTTAAGTCCAACCATACTGAAAATTCGCTATTTGATTTAGACGGAATTCTCTCGCCAAACGTGCCATCAGAATGTCAGGATGAAGAATCTTATATTCGCTATATAAAAAATGTAAAACCTTTTTATCACAGGATACCCAAGACACGTTGCAAAGGCATAGCTACTGCACGCTTAGAAAAATATCGATCAATTACAGAAGATTGGCTAAAGCGATATGGTATTAAATATGGGTTCTTAAAAATGTATCCCACAGAGAAGGAAGAAGTAAGAAACAAAAATCATGTAAAAGAAGCGGCATCCTTCAAATCTAAAGTTTTTTATGAGTCAGACGCTAAGTTCTTTGTAGAGAGCGAAACGGCAGAAGCTGCTTTGATAAGAGCAGAAACGAAGAAGCTTGTCATTTGTCCAAACGTTTATCCAAACATTTATCCAAACAATACAAAACAACTTCCACCCCCTTTAGACTTAGTTGATCCAATATCACTCAACGACACATTGCCTGAAAAGAAATCTGACTTGGCCATTTGTGTAATTCCGGCAAACAAACAGGCAATGGATCAGCTTAATATCACGAGAGGAAACATTATAAAATACGCAAAAAGATGCAAAGCTGATTATGTAGAACTTAAAGGAGACAAATCACCCGACTGGCCCATGTATAACAAATTCAGATTAAGGCAGGTTGTAGAAAATTACGAACACACCTTGTATCTTGATTGCGACGTAGTAATTAAGGATGACGCTCCAAATATTTACAAAAATTTCAAGTCAGATAAGGTTTGCTTTGCTAATGAGTGGGACATTCTCGAAGAATCTTATGATAAACTATTAGAAGGAATGTTAAGAGAAAGACAGAATGCCATTGAAGAGTATTCACACCTCGCTAAAAACAACAGAGCGGTGCAGCCGAATGGAGGGGTAATGCTGTTCCCAAAGAGTTTGGCCTGCAAGTATTCCCAACCTCCGAACCCCTATGCTAAAAGGTGGTGTTTTGATCAAGACTATCTGTTGTTAAACTTAAAAGACGATGAATTCGAGATAATAGACTGGAGATATAACTTGGAATTCATTGATTCAAATTTTTGGAATAAGATAGAAGATGCTTATTTCATTCATTTAAACGGTTCTAAACCGATCAAGTACAGACTTGAATTGTTAAGCAGGTTGACTAAAGGAGATTATTCTTTCTTTAATCCGCCAAAACCAAAAGATGACGATTCTACGATGGAAAAATTCAGACCAAGCTGGTGGCGTCCATGCTAATCAACGAAAAGCTGGAGATGATCGTGTGGCAACCATTTAAGAACTACAGCACGTCACTGGCTAAGTACCTTCTGGATCATAGAGTTTTCGGACGGGGAAACCAGTTTAAGTTTGTACAGGGGCCGGTTCCCTATCTAGATAATGATTTAAAAGAATTTGATCGTGCACCATCTCTAGGGCATACGAATTGGTTTCCAAAAGTATCCACTCACTATACTAAGGTTCTGCCAATAAGAAACCCTTACGACAGAGTAATAAGCCAATGGAAACATGCATTAAAATATGATGGAGGACTTTCCTTTGACGATTTTTTATTCAATAACTCAAAACAACTAATACAATTCCCGGCAACCAAAGTCTATAAATACGATAAACTGATTAAAGTTGAAAACATAGAGCAGGAACTCAAAGACTTATCGTTGTTTAACGATAAGTACAATTTTCCTCATGAGAACAAATCAAAAGAGTCTGATAACTTTCAGTTAGAAGAAAAACAAAAGGAACTGATATATTACCTGCACTATAGTGATTTTCAGACAGGTGGGTATGATAAATGAGATTGTTAGAATTGTCTAAATTTGAACCTATATTTGGCGAGCTTAAGGGGCTTCGTATTGGAATCGTAGACGGTGTTGGAAACGTTGGCGACGACTTGCTTTATTTGGCCACAAGACAACTTTGCGACGAATTTGACATAGACCATTTTACGGTAAACCCTTTAGCCGAAGACCCTATTCCGAAGTGCGATAAGCTACTACTCTTTGCTGGAGGCAATGTCGGATACCCAAAGTGTGCCGCCATAAGAAGAAAAGCATATGAATCTGGAACACCCTGCTGGATGCTTCCCCAATCCGTATTCAGGAAAGAAGAGTTGCCTTTTGAGAGGTTGTTCTTCAGGGAGTCTAAAAGCAGGGACATAATTGGAAAAGGAGAGATAGTGCCTGACTTAGCTTTAGGCTTTGACTTTCCAGAAATAGAGTGTGAAAAGTCTGGCGATGAGCGGTTTTTAAGAGCGACCAACGAGAGTGTCTTTATTTATATTCCAAGAGAGCAGAGGAAAGATCCGGCTTCCTTCTGTCATACCCCCATTCAGTACTGGGAGTACGCAGCAAAATATGATCGCATAACAACAGACAGGCTTCATTTTGCTATTTGTGGCATCGCCATGAAGTCAAAAGTAACACTATTGCCAATGTATTATCACAAAAACAAGACTATGTTTGATGAATATCTAAAAGAGCTTGGATGCCTTTATACAGATGAAATAAGTAACCAGTGAGTAAAATTCGAATATTACAACCACTTGTTGAATTTCACAATACATTCAGTAAAATTACATACGAATACTTATACGATAACCAAAAATACTCATTCACAAATAAGTTTCTATCAAAAATTGATAATCTGTATGCGGGGGTAGAGGGGTTAATCAGCGTCTTTATACCTCACTGTATTTTGACCGGAGCCAGAATTGAGACAGATATACCAGTTGACCAAAAATATTTAGATAGCGTACAAAATCTAGTAGGTGTCTTCAGAAGGTGGCATGATGACAATGATCTCAAGTTAGACATTAAAGCTCCCCCCGCAGACTCAGCAGTTCAGATCGAAAACAGCAGGAATCTAGCATCGTTCACCATGGGGGTCGATAGCTTCTATACTCTGTATGCCAATTTAGAAAACATAGACAGTATCATGTTTGTAGTTGGTTTTGACATCAGAAAAAAACAAAACACTTTGCTAGAAACAACTTTAAAAAAACTTAAGGAAGTATCTAAAATTTATGGAAAAAGGCTAATTTTATGCGAAACAGATTTGAAAAATGAGGCCAACCACGGCAAAGGGTTTGATTGGGGCAATTATCTTCATGGAGCCGCTATATTTAATGTCGCTTATGGTTTGTCTAATATATTTAATAAATTCATGATGCCAAGCACCTTTAAGTCAAACGATGATTTTAAATGGGGTTCACACTTCTTTCTAGACAAGCATTACTCATCCAGTGTGTTAAAAATCAGACATGATGGGGATTTAAGCAGAACAGACAAGGTTAAATTCATAACCAATCATGATCTCAGATGCTTGGAGTATCTAAGAGTTTGCCACATAAACAAAAATCAAGACTATAATTGCACAGACTGTAAGAAGTGTTTAAGAACTCTCTGTACGTTGGAAATACTAGGCTATAAAGATGAAGCGACAACATTTAAAAAGAATGTAGATGGAAGAGATTTTTTTAAATTGGACATTAGCGACGAAATGGAACAGGGCGTTGTTGATGACATAAGAAAATTAGAATCAGACTTGAAATAGACAGAAAAGCCCTAGGGCTTCATATATATTATATAAAACATTAGTTAAGAGGAAACAAAATGCCTAGCGTAACCTTTACATACCCCGATGAATTGCAAGAATTGGTTCATAGTGCTGCGTGTTCTCAATATGGATATTTAGAAGAAATTGAAAATCCTGAATTCATCACAACAGAAACAATAAGTGAATCAAATCCTAAAATGATACCAAACCCAGTATCAAAGGGAGAATTCACCAGACAGGTTGTCATTGATTTCATATCAGAGGTCGTTAAGTCTTACTCTATGACGGTTGCAAAAGAGCAAGCTATCGAAGGCGCCTTGGCTCAATGGGATGCAATCGTCGCATCTAGTGAAAATCTTATCACCTCAGAGGAAGTCCCTAATTAATGGCATTTATTCTTGACATAACCGATTTTCCAGACGAAACATTATTCGCAACAATCGAACGAATAAACGATGGTTACTTTTGGAATAATACTACTAGCGACTATGCAGCAAGCCCTAGTTTGAGTGATAAAAAAATATCTCTCGCTGAGGGGGCCAATGAGAACAAAGGATCATATACAGCAAGTATAAGCGGCCTGGGGTCTACCAAACTAAGAATTAGAATACATGACGACAATGATTCAGATATAGTCATATCCATGGGAACAGTGCTTGTAGACAATGGCGTTGAAGTCACAGGATCTATAACTTCTGGCACTCTAGAAGCATCTGCTTCTAATGAAATAGCAGATGCTATTCTATCTAGAAGTGTTTCTAATGTTGAGGCTACAGCGCCAGAACATTCATTGGCGACAATTATACTAGCAACTTTAGAATCAAGTATTGCAGGATCAACATGGAAGATAAAAAGAACAAATGGCACCACAGTGCATGCGTCTAAGACTGTTACGACTGATCCTAATGCCACGCCAATTATTGCGGTAGATTGACATCAAAAACATACATCAAAGTATAAATAATATACTAGAATATCAATGCCTTGGAGAAAACAATGACCTTTAAAAAATATTGCATTAATAGAAATATTGAAGAAGCCGTACAAATATTAGAATACCTAGAATCTCAAGGTGTTGTGGAAGAAGGGGTTTTAGGAAACTTGGCTGGAAGAGCCGCTAAAGGCATTGTAAACGCTGGCGTTGCCGTTGGAAAACGTGCTTTAGATACCGCCGTCAGTGGTGTTGGACAAGGAGCTATAGAAGGTGGGAAAAGAGCTTTAAACGTAGCGATGGGAAAAGGAAAAGATCCTGCCCCAATGATTGGTAACGCAATTTCCAATTTAAATGCTGCCATAAAGCTTTCCCCTGACTTGTCGAAAACATTATCCCCTGTTTTAAGAGATCTTGGCAAACAACAAAAACATCTCGCCACCCAGAAAGCACCCGCTGCACCCGCTGCACCCGCTGCACCTAAAACCACCAGCGTAGCCGCCCGGTCGGTGGCAGCGATGAAGTCAAGTAAATCTGCTGCGGGAGTTTAAGACTTTAAAAAGGCTGCATAAGTGTTAGAAATGGTATCAGACATTCTAGCCGCTTGAACGGCACTCATAAAAATCCTGCAATTGACTGTGGCTCTTGGCACAAAATTAGATAAAAAGTCAAACTTAAACTCTGCGTCTGTGTATCGCATCATAATTCCATTTGCATAGAATCCCATTATAGTTTCATCTGTAATCGACAGATCATCATAAATTTCTTGAGGCGTAGGAGCGGCAGATTCTTTTACGATTTCTTCTTTCAAAGGTTCCACTTTTTTACCGACAGGCGATGAACCATGCACAGATTCATAATCCTCTAGGTTCTTTTTAAGTGCCGCAGCAAATGAACCCATTACAGCATGCGGAATTATAACACGAGCACATACCACGGCGGGAGTTTCAAAGCCTTGTACGAAATCTAAGATAAATTCATGGGACCCAGTAACAATAATTACGCTTGTGCAAAAAAATCCATTTTTAACGGACTCTGGGACTCTAGCGGATAATTTCATATCTCATCAACCTCTAAATCATAATCAAATTGTAGTGCTATGCTTTCAATCTCATTATATAGGTCAGGATGGATTTCAATTTTATCTGATTTATTTTCAAACTCAATGTCGCCCGGAACCAATACATGATTTCCTGTTTTTTTCAATTCATCTCTAACTTCAGAAACCTTGTTTTTAAACAATTCAACTTCTATAAAATGTGCAGGATTTATGACTAAAAAAAAGTGCCCTATATCATATGGCATTCCTTTCAATCCTTCATAATGACCTCGCAATTTGCTTAACGCAGACCCATTACTAAGTGCGGAACAAAACAACTCTATAGCTACAGACAATCCATATCCCTTATGCCCTCCTATAGTTTTTAAAGCAGCTTCCCCAATTTTTAACAATTCCAACAAATCAGTTGGATTCTCAGTCTCTGGAATTGCCATGTCCTTGGGAACAGACTTGCCCTCTCTTTCCCACACTTCAACATTTCCTCGCTGAACAGCAGAAGTGGCACAATCAATAAGAAAAGGATGTGTGTTAGAAGGCATCCCAATAGAAAATGGGTTAGTCCCTAAAATAGATTTGTTCCCACCAAAAGCGGCAACAGATGGCCGAGCATTAGTGAAAACGATACCGATCATATCCTCTTCAACCGCCATCAAAGAATAATACCCACATATCCCAAAATGAGAGGAGTTTTTGGCAACTACACATCCTACCCCATATTCAGATGCCCTCTCAATTGCCATATTCATTGAATTATATCCAACAACTTGCCCCATGCCATTATTCCCATCGACAACAGCAGTGGCATGATTGGAATTGACTATTTTAAATAACGTAGAGGTATTTTGAATTCCGTCATATATTCTTTGTATATAATATCCTAAGCGACTTACCCCATGAGTATTAAAGCCATACATATCAGCTTTGACTATCACGTCTGATACAATTAAACTATCTTCTAAAGGAACACCCAGTTCAACAAAAACATGTGAAACAAATTTTTTCAATAAATTAAATTTAATTTTCATGGGCTGGCATATTCTTTAAATAGGGATAAATAATATATGTTTAAAGTAGCACATCGAGGAGCCAGTGGATATGAACCAGAAAATACCATTTTGGCATTTGAAAAAGCACTTGAATTACAAGTGGACATAATTGAGTTAGATGCTCGCTTGTGCAAAACTGGGGAGCTAGTAATACTTCACGATGAAGATTTGAAACGAACTACTGACGGCGAAGGTCTTGTACACTTTAAAAGCATAGAAGAACTTAAATTATTAAATGCGGGGAAAACCGAAACAATACCTACATTGATTGAAGCATTAAATTACCTTAATCAACAATGCCAAGTCAACATTGAATTGGTTTCTAAAGGAGCAGGAGCAGCCACAGCAGAATTGCTTAAATCAAATAAATGGCAATTAGACAATATCCTTATTTCAAGCTTTAGAATTAATGAACTGAAAGCATTAAACTCATTAATTCCTGATGTGCGGTTGGGATACTTGGCTATGGAGATAACATCAAAACAAGCTAAAGAATTAAGACAATTAAATTTTTATTCAATTGGATTAGAAAAAAATTGTCTTAAAAAAGATGTGTTTGTTCAATTGCATGACATGGGGTTGAAAATTTTTGTCTTTACTGTTAATGACGTTGAAGAAATTGAACATTTTGCAAGAATGGGGGTGGACGGAATTATTTCCGATTACCCTGACAGGATATCTCAGTTTTGATATAATATAAATATGAATCTACTTAAAATCCAGAATGATTATTCTTGGCTAACCTCTGAAGATAATGAACTCAAAACAAAGCTTTGGAGTTCATTAAGATTTAGAGAAAAAAACTATTTTCATAGTCGTTTATACAAACAAAAATTATGGGACGGATATACTGAATTCTTCAACAAATTGACCGGCAAATTTCTTACCGGACTTCTTCCAGAAGTAACAACCGCCTTAAAGATATTAGAATCAGAATACGAAATAAATGACTGCCGAGAAGTAATTGAATTTAACATTGAAAATGTTGATGAAGATTTTTTAGGCAATGATATAACTTTACACGATTACCAAGTAGATTTTATAAATCAGATAATAAAAAATAAAAGAGGGATAATTTACTCCCCAACATCTTCAGGCAAGACATTCATAATGGTTGGCACCTTAAAGGCACTCCCGCCAAACACACCCACTTTGGTCTTAGCCAACAGAAAAAGTCTTGTATCCCAAAACTATGAAGAAATTAAAAAATGGGGGTTTAAAGATGTAGGGAGATTATATGACAAATACAAAGAACCAAATATGATAACCTGTGCAACCGTTCAATCACTGCACAAAATAGAAAAACTGCTCCCAAAAATACAAGTGGTTATGGTAGATGAAATTCATGAAAACATGAGCAAAAGACCAAAAGCAATATATAAAAAACTTAAGGCCGCTGGTGTGAGGATCGCCTTAAGCGCCACACCATTCAAATTTGGAGGGAAAGATAAAACCCAAAAATACTCGGTCAAAGGATTCTTCGGACCAGTGTTAAAAACAAAAGCTTCTAAAACCGGCATCCTTACTACAAAAAGTTTGCAAGATAGAAACATATTGTCGCCATCTAAAGCAACTTTCTATCCCATCAATGAACCACAACTGCCTTACGACATTTATCTTGACGCTGTCACCCATGGAATTGCAGAATCGTGGCATTTCCATGAAATTGTTTCACGATTGACTACCAGTCTAAAAGGAAGAACTTTAATATTGGTTGATCGACTTGCTCACGGAGATGCTTTGAAAAGTTTGTTGCCGAATTCATTATGGGTGCAAGGGAAAGACGACATCGAGACAAGAAAACAAGTAATTGAACAACTTCAAAAATCTAAAGATGATGTTGTAGCCATAGCAACACAAGGAATCTTTAACTCAGGCATTAATGTTTTTACACACAACCTAATCAACGCCGCAGGGGGACAGGCAGACCACCAAATAATACAAAGAATGGGGCGTGGATTAAGAACGGCAGACGATAAAGAAATATTACAATACTATGATTTCATTTTTAATATAAATGATTATCTTCTTGAACATTCTAAAAAGAGAATAAAAATTCTAACTAAAGAAGGTCATGATGTGACTGTAAAAGAAGAAATTGATTTTTAATCTCACCAGTTCTCATTTATCAAAAGGAGACTTAGAATTCAATATATTATCTACAGTAATGTTTGGCTCATATCTTTGAAGCATTCTTTCAATTGCCTTTTTTGGAACACCATGCTTATTCAAACTAGAAAGTTTTTCAGCTACTGAGTCAAGATCTCCATCCTTTTCTATAGTGTCTATAACCACTTTCCACATAGGAGAATTTGGTTCTTTTATAATAACTTCATAACCGTTTTTAAGAGCGGCTTCCACATACGGTTTTGCCTCCCAAGCTTGCGTATGAGTGTTATCGACTACTATAGGATTGATTCCTTTCGACATAGCTTCAACAACTCTATCTTGATTCCATTGGTGAGCTTCCCCCAATTTAGATGGATTAAAATTTTTAATATACTCATCTCCATGACCAAAAAAATCATCCGTAGAAAAAATGCTAGAAGGGTCAGCAAGGCCGTTGGCTAACGTGCTTTTTCCAGAGCCAGAAACTCCACGCATTATGTAAAGAATTTTAGATTCTTTGGCTTCCATCCATTTTGAAAAATTAATCATAAACCACCTTAGAAAGATATTTCAAATTATCGTTTTCTAACCAAGTTATACTCGAATTTGCTATTGAATCTGACCACTCAGGGACTTCTCTAATGCCTTGCATCAAATTAGACATAGTATGTACTGGCGATCCGTGGGAAACAATTAAATATTTTCCATCCTTATCTAAGCCGGATAAAAACGATTCTACCCTACAAAGAAAGTCTTCTAAATTTTCTTCAGCAGCAAATCTACCATCCCACACAGACGGCCAATCGAACTCAAAATCACGCTTAGGGACATCTAAAAAATCAATGCGTTCTCTGGATTCGCTGGAGTTATAGTAAATTGTTAATTCAGCAGGGCCGTTGTCTACTCGAAACGGAATATCCGTTTCTCCCTGAATAATTTTAGCCGTTTGAAGAGTCCTCAAATAAGGAGACGTTATTCCTTCAAATCCACTTAAATCAATTTTTTTTAAGTACTCGGCTGTCTTTTTAACTTGTAAAATACCTTTAGTAGTCAGACTGCTATCTAAACTCTCGGAAACATCAGTGTTATATTCACTTTCTCCGTGTCGAACGATTATTAATTCCATAAAGATATATATTAATATGTTGAGTTTTAATGGGAAATCATCATGAAAACGTTTTCGCAATGGTTAGAAAATCAAGAAGAAACAGTTTCACTTAATCATATCACAAGTGAATTTAATGCCGATGCAATAAGGAAAGCTAATGGTTTCAAATCTAAATCCTGGAAAACAGCTTTTGAAGATGTCGCTAAACTTGTGGGCGTAGGAGATGATAAATCATTAGAAGATTACATTAAAAAATCTTGGAACAATGTTCCTGATGCTGACTGGGCAGAGCAAAGAAATATATTCTTTTTTAACGACGCAGGCAGCAATGCCTTTATACCTGACTACACCGCAAAAGAAACAATGATCTCAGAAGCTTTTCGTAGTATTTTGCATACAATGAAAGAATACTATAAATCTGAACAGTCTATATTGCAGAGAATAAACAACGCCCAAAACGAATTGGATAATTCTAAAAGAGTCATGATTACTATTCAATTTCCCAAAGGAATAAAAGACGCAAAAGGTCATCCGGTCATAGAGACAGGACGTGAAGAAATACCAAATCCAGATGGCGGAACTTACCACGGTCTTAAATACGAATATCAATTTAAACCAGAAGAAATAAACAAATACATCAATACAATGCAGGTAAAGAATCTATGAAAACGTTTTCGCAATGGTTTGGGAAAAAAGAAATAACGCCTGAAAGAACGGCGAAGCGTGATGAATTAGGGTTCTGGTCTGATAATCCAAATGACCCACAATGGCTTAAGCATAACAAAACAAGTATTACGGCCAAATACAGTACTGTCATTATACCAATCGAACATGTTGAAAGACTGCCCGGTCAAAATGATGAACATAAAAATGTAATACCAGAAAAATACGACCACTGGAAAGAAGTCTTGAAAAATGACCCTGAAGTTCTTTACAAGAACCCCATTCAAGTAAATGTTTTCCACAATGGAGAAACCAAAATCAATGAAGGGAATCATAGAATGCGAGCAGCAAAAGATCTAGGCATCAAAACTATTGCTGTAAGCATTCACTACTTCGGAGGGTCAGAAACAAATCCAAATTCGTTTGACCCAGCAAATCTATGAACATATTTGAACTCATTCCTAAAAAACTTGTTAAAAAAATATCGGAACAATACATCGCAGGAGATTCTTTTGCAGACGCAGAGAGTGTTGTAAAATATTTAAATAAAGAAAACATCTACGGAATATACGATTTACTAGGAGAATCAAATAAAGAGGCAAGAGACAATCTAGAAAAATATTTAGAAGTCATAGACTTATCGAAAAATACAAAATCATCTCTATCTGTCAAATTAACAAACATTGGAATACTTAAAGGATATTGGAAGTGTAGAGATAACTTGCTTGAGATTGCGTCTGCTTGTGATAAAGAAAAAAAGCAAATCACCGTGGATATGGAAGATGCAAAATACACAGAAAGAACACTGGTTTTAATTAAAGAAATAAATGAAAAATATCCAGTTGGTTGTGTTTTACAAGCCAATTTGAAAAGAAGTTTAATCGATGCAAGGGATCTTAAAAATATACATGTGCGAGTATGTAAAGGATCATATAGAGAAAATAAGAATGTGGCTTTTAGAGGGACGAATATACTTACAAATTTTGCAAGAGTAGTTGAAAAATTAATAAAAAACAATTGCCAAGTTGCGGTAGCTACGCACGATTTAAGATTAGCTAAAAGATGGTTTGGTCAAGATGTAGACTATCAATTTTTATTTGGAGTAAAGCATGTGCGACCATTTATAAATGAAGTCAAATACAAACACAAAACATCAATTTATGTTCCTTTTGGGGATAGCTGGTATGCGTACTCATTAAGAAGATTTAAAGAAAATCCATTATTGGCAATAACAGTTTTAAAAAACTTATTTAGATTTTAATAGTAAGACACTTGCAAGCACCGCCTGCAAGAATGAATTGATCCATATCTACATCAAATACAATCATCCCTAAATCTTCAAGTATCTTTCTAGTTTCGTTACAACCTGATGGGATTATAACTTGGTTATCTATCACAACGGCATTGCAAGCAAATTTCTTTGCATCTTTTTTGGGAACCTCATGCAGTTCAATTTCTTTGGACATTGCTTCTAAAGAAATTGAACTGAAAGCTTTGGGATAAACAATTGCATGGCCATTTCCCAAAGGACAAAAACAAGTATCCAAATGATAGAAGTAATCATCAACTAAGTGGCAGAAAACTAAGTTGTCTATTTCCAAAACCTTACATATCGTGCCATAAGCCTCTTTGTCAGTTCTTATGCCATAACCCGCAAAAAGAGTTTCCCCTTCAAACAAAGCATCCCCTGCCCCCTCACAGCTAATCTCTGGGTGTACTTCGTAGACTTGATACCCTTCATTTTTAAACCACCTTTTAAAGTGCTCTTTTTCACCTTGTCTCTCTTTATGTCGAAAATTAGAAGGTAAAAAAGTATCCCCCTTTAATATGCCTGCATTTGCTGTAAACACCATGTCGGGAAGAATGGAAGAAGGGCTTAAATGATGTATCTTGGCCTTACATTTAGAAATGACTGCTTTAAGTTTGTCCCATTGGCGATTTGCTTTAGCCAAACTAGGTGGTTTTTCAACATCCATCCATGGGTTTATCTCATAAGAAACCCCATAAAAAGTTGGTTTGCATAGGAGAAATTTTGTCATATTATTTTATCTATTAATTCAGATACTGTTTGCTTTCCCTTGTCGAGTATTTCAATAATATCATTATATTTATTCAGGTCATCATCCTTGATATCAGTTAAAATGCCTAAATTCTTAATCTTTCTTTTAGTATCAGTATCAATATTATTTACATGAAAATTAAGTCTATCCTTTTCCGAATCACCTAAAAAGTCCAATAATCCAAGAATGGTGTCTTTTACCACCTTTTTATCTTCCAGCCACAATTTATTTTCTAACCAAGATTCGAATGATTTCATAAAATATATACGATCCAAACAATAAATAATGTTATGAGATATAAAGACTTTATGGAATGGAAAGACATATTCGGGTTTGAATCTAAGCCAAAAGTTCAACAAAAAGAACCTAAAGCAAAGACTCCAACTCGCAAGTTTGATGTTGAAGGTATGTGTCAATACCTGTCCGAACAGAAACTAGGGGAAAAAGTTCCTTCTTTGAAATTTGTAGATGTCGTGCAATGGGGGGAAGGCGAAGGATCTATAAAAATAAGATTAGGCACAGGAATCAATGTGTTTATTGAACGTTTATCCCATGACCTGCAAGGTTCTCCACATTGGTTAGCAAAAAAAGTATATCAAATAAACAGAGAAGGCTACGGGGGTTTTGAAACTTATGTTGCTAAAGAACTCATGTCAGAAGTGCTAAAAATTAATGAGAAAAAATTAGATGCTCCTAATAACAAATGGGAGAATATGGAAAAACTCATTGTCGATATGGCAAATAGACTAAGGTCGGTAGCAAGATCAATATTTATCTTCGAAGGGGTTCATAAACTAAAAGACAACCATTATGTGATTTGTTTTTCAGTTAGAGGTCATGGAGTAGAAGCACCAGACCACAAAAGGGTGATACAAAATCAAACTGACGTAGTGTTTGAAGAAGATTCTGGGCTACTTAAAATTGTCAATACAAATATTGAAGTAGGAGTAGGATCGGGGAACCAGTGGGAGATCATGCCCGCAGATAGCATCACAAGATTTGCCCCAACTCAAAGCAATGACGAAATAATAGAGACTATAGCAACAGTTTTGAAATATTATTGAGAATCGAAATGAACTTTTTCCAATTAAATGAAATGATGAATGAAGACTCTTGCTGGGTTTGCAAAAACAAACTCAGTCACGGGAAGTTCGTTGTCAACATTTTCAGTTTGCACGACGATGGACTGAAACCTTTGGAGATTGCACAAAAATTAAGCATCAGCAAACAACATGTATATGAAATTCTCAATCAGAATGGCCATCGTCAAAAATCATTGAAAAGAAGCAAAGCAATGAAAGAAATGCATGCTTCCAAAAAAAAAAGTAAATTAGTGGCAAGCTGTTGTGGGAAACCTCTCGGAGATGACATTAAAACATGTTGTCCAGGATGTCCCGGAGGAATGACGCTTATGCCAAAAATTGATTATATAAAAATTAAAATTCGTAACTAAACAAAGACCTGTACTCTTCATCTACAGTCCCCGTAATGCCCCCAGAGTAAAACGGGATGTTAAAGTTGACCTTAGATTCGTCTTTGAAGTATTTCTTCATCAGAGGAGATAACACGGCATAATACGGACTTACTTTCCCCTGTATCAGCCATCGTGTCATTGTGCGATTTTCAATTGCTTCAATGACATCTTCCTTTTTAAGGTCATTTTCAAATATTCTCAATAAGAAGTTTTTTGTTTTCTCTAATTCTCTTATTGTGTGCGAATCTTTATGAGATTTTATGCCCGCCTCTTTAGTGTTTGAAGCTAGTGCTTTTTTATCGTATCTCTTTTTCCAAACCAACCATCTTTTCCATGCTTTTTCTCCAACAATTGCATTTGGAGTTATCATCGCATTGACTTGACCGTCTGTAATTGTCTTTAAAACATCAAGCTGGGCTTTTATATAAAGTTTATACTCATCGTCATCTAAAAGTCCTTTAGTTTCTTTAATGAGCTTATAGCAATAACGAAATAATGCTGATTTCCTTGGATCGCCTTTTTTAACCCGCATATGATTATAGTCAGGAAAAATTTCTTTAGAAAGTTTCATCCATAGAATTCCAATTTTAACTGCTTTAGCCTCAATTGGAGTCATGTTGTGTTCTACAATTGCATCCAAACGCCACATATATCACTCCTTTAACTTACCTTTAACTTATCTATTTCTTTTTCCAACCTTCTAACAAAATTCTCAAGGCATTTCCACCTAAAAACTTTTCAACAACATCGTCACTATAGTCTAAACCCTTTAAATAACAAGTTAATCTGGGCAATTCAGACATATCAACTATTTCATCTGGAGGGTCAGTAAAACCGTCTAAATCTGTTCCAAGAGCAGGTGTTTCTGACCCGCAAACATTTATGATGTGATTTAGCGTCTGTTCTATGTATTTTAAACCCAAACCACTGTCCACAGGGGAAGTCCAATAATTCATAAATATTATTCCTGCCACGCAACCATGATCGGCAAGCCATTTGAATTCCCAATCTTGGATATTATAAGTAACTCTGTTTATTTCAAAACATCCTACATGTGTAGCGATAAGACAATTTTCACAATTATTAGAATCGACTATGTCATATATTTGTTTTCTTGCTGCCAATGTGCAATGGGAAATATCTATTAACATCCCTAGCTCAAGCATTTTTTCTACTACTTTAATTCCAATGGGAGTTAAACCCTTGGTTTCATCCCATTTCCCTAATATTTTTCTCCATTTTAGATGCTTGGCACCATATTCTGGGTATGGGAAAACTGGGTTGGCACATTGATTAGGATAAAAATGTGCCAGAGTTAGATAAGCAACGCCTCTATTAAAGAAATGTTCTAAATTAGATAATATTTCCGTTTCAACTTCGGGAGAATCATTCCAACCATTAGTGCCGGGTATCTTTCCAGCAAGTGAATCTTGCAAACTATGTGCTCCTTCGATGGAATGAACCACACACATATCACCACTGTTAATCCCTTCTTGCAGTTTATCGCTAGAGGTCACAAGTCTTGCTAAACGTGTTTTTTGTAGGTCGTTCTCATCTACTCCTGAAAAATCCTCCCACTTTATTTGGATTGCTTTAGTTTTTTTATTATATTGGTCAATTTGTTTCTTCATCTCATCTAGCATAATGTTTGTGGCATCAAAGTAAGTGGGATCGACTACTTTTTTACGAGCACCAGGGGCTATTTTAAATAACCATTTAATTAAAGATATATCGTCTATCCAACCTTGTTCTAAGACATACGCTGTAGATAAAAGCACATCCATGCCTCCCGCTTCCATCTTTGGGAAAGTGACTCTTCCGCTAAAGGGCCAAAATTTTTCCTTAAAAAATCGTTGAAGGAATTTACCTGTCGTGGAACTTAAATTTCTATGAAATACAGTTGATTTAAGGGCAGGATGAGTATGGAGATCGACAACTGTTGTCTTATGATGTAAGTCGTTCCAGTCAGACATAATAGGCCTCGCATTTTAAAATAAATTATTTGACTAGACATGTTTTAAATTATTTTATAATATTGTCAATGTAACTTTGGAGAACCAAACTAAACTAAGGCTGGACTAATAAAAAACAAAACCCACTGCGTTATCGCTCTAAACAAGGAATACTAACACACAACCAACAGCCGTCCTTACGATGACGGCAGGGAAAGAACTTTGGCCTGTACCCGCTAAATGCCTTTCTTGTTAAAAACTCTAGGTGGCCGGTTATCAACCGGAACCAGACAGGGCTTTCAACTGGCCCTGATCCCTCCGCCGACCGAGAATAAGAGTCCGCTATAGTCTGAGATTAAGCCGAAACGGGTCAACATTAATTTGTTGTGAATTTTGTCTTCTGAAGTAATGAGTACGAAGACTAAAGGCTATAGTTAGAAGTTCTCAATAGGTGCACTGAATTAGTATATTTAAGTTTTTTGATTGTTGATCAATATTATTGAAGGAAAGTTTATGTTGAATAACTTATTGAATGAAAGAATGAAGAGTAATGATCTTTGTTCTTCTTATTCTTGTTATTCAATAGTAAAAGATAATTATCTTATCTTTTCTTCTTCTAACAGTGTTATATCTCTTACTGTTTAAGATATTCTCTTACTGTTTAGTTAATATTGATTAAATGAAATAATCATTTAACCCATGGGGCGTTGTGTGCGCTGAAAAAATAGGATTAAATAGTTGCAAAGTCTTTTGTTCTGATCTACAATCTTGATGTAATACTTGTTTTTATATTTGATGGTCTATGGACATAGAAAAATTATCTAAGATATCTCAAGACAAGGAAGCCTTGTTCTTGTTCTCCCCTAGCTATCTGGATTTCACCAGCAAGGGGGGTGTTGTTTTTTATGTTATTGGGAAATCTGATTATGTTGAAATCAAAGTTGATAAGAAAAATGCATTTACGGTTTTTTCCTACCTGAAGCAGTCCATTTTCAAACCGGAAAAACTTGTTTATTGCTGGGGGATAAAGAGCTTTTTTAGTTATGTTTTAGCTATTTCTGGCAAGGCATTTAGTACGGAAGCAGTCATTCTCGATTTGAAGGTTTTAGAGTCTTTTTTGGATTGTAAAGGCCAAGTTCCCAAAGGCATGGCAGAATGCAAGACAAGAATCCGATTTATGATGGGTAATAAATCGTGGCAAAATCTTCAGGAAGTCTATAAAAAAATACATTTGCCATTAATAAATAAAACACTGCCTGGGATAGAGACTGTTGGCCTTATCAACAAAGAACTTCGCAGAGAAGTTTTTCCCACCTACCAAATTGAAGGCCAATTGAACGGACGATTACTTTGTTCGAAAGTTCTAGAAGACAGTTTCAACCCTCACACCTTGAGCAAGGAAGACAAACTCAATCTTTGCTCACGCCAACCTAATGATCTGTTTTTACATTTTGATTATCGACATATGGAAGTAAGTGTGCTTCAGTGGTTATCTGGAGATGCGGTGCTTGGTGACATGATTAATTCAGGGGAGGATTTGTATAGTTCTATATTTAAAAAGATATTTGGAGTTGAATGCGAAACCAGTAAGCAAAGAAAGCTGTGTAAAAGTTTTTTCTTGCCTGTTGTATATGGTTTGTCCAAGAATGCTTTGTCAAAGAAACTGGGCGTTTCGATAAGCATGGCCGACCACATTTACAATGGTATTTGCCGCCATTTCAAAACTGCAATATCTTGGGTAGAACAACGCCAAACCTGTATAGCGGATGTCTCAATAGATTATTTTGGTCGGAACCGAATTTTTAAAGAGAAAAAATATCGTGCTAGAAACTTTGCCATCCAAGCGCCTGCATCTTTAGTTTGCCTTGATAAACTTATAAAGCTTTATGATTTGTTAGAATCGTCCGATGCGGAAGTTGTCTTTCATGTACATGATGCTTTTGTTATATTGGCACGACCATTAGGCGTCACCAGTCTGTGTAAGGATATTAAAATTCTTTTAGAGGAGAATTGTGAAATGTATGATGGATTAAAATTGACGACTGAATGTCGAGTTGGCAATCGACTTGTAGAGTTAAATAATTTAAAAATTTAGAGAGGAGACATATGAAGTCCATATTTGAAAGTTTTCCTGTTACGGAGACCGAATATAGTGAATTAGATGAGAAATTTGGAAACTTGGCGCATTATGCGGCATGGCAGCTTGTAAAAAAAAACCTAAATAACAACTACACGGATGATGTTGATGATATTTCTCAAGAGTTAAGATTGTCTATGGTACGAGCCGGATCATATTACAAGAGACAAGTTTATATTGAATCTTGTTTAAGGTGCGCAAAAGATTATGTTAAAGACGGGTTTGTTTCTACCGTTGTTGAGGAATTACAGTATTTGTGGGATAATCGTACTCGCCACGGCGCAAACCGTCAAAAGTTTGGCCCTTTCCAAGAAATATTGTTAGACAAAATTGTTAAAGAGGTTGTCCCACTTAATGTAAGGCCTTCTAAAACACAGAAACTTAAGATCGATACTAAGTTTTCAACTTATTGCAAAGCAATTGCTTGGAATACTCAAAAGTCAATGGGCAAGAAAATAACTAAAGAAAAGGCAATTAGATCGGGGCAGGTGAGTTTATCTGAGTTCAGTTATTTGGGTGCCGGGGAGACACTTTAGATGAAATTAAGCGATAGTGACCAAGCTGTGCTTGAATCTTTGATTGACCCTGATGGTCCGGGGGAAGCGAAGTATCGATGGGATGATGATTATCAAAAAAACATTCTTGGAATGCTTTTGGTTGATCGTTACTTTTTAGTACAGAGTGTAGATTTAGTTGATCCATCTTATTTCGTCAATGATGCGCATTCAGTTGTTGCCAAGATTTTATTTTCATATTTTAAAAAATACAAATCGCCGCCTTCTAAATCTGTTTTGATTCAGGAAATAAAAGACAAAGTTTCAGACCGAAACGAAGATGTTGAACTTCGTTATCTGGGGGAATTAGATGCTCTTTATGAATATTATGTTCCTGGTTTAGACGCTAAAGAGTATTTGCTTGATAAGATTGTTAACTTTGCAAAGATGCAAGGTCTTCGCAAAGCCTTTAATGAATCCATTCAGGAGATTAAAAGAAACCCAGAGAAAGAGGAAACATGGACCAAGGTGTATGGAATACTTCGTGATTCCATGAACATTGATCGTGATTTCAATATTGGTTTAGAGTATTTTGAAGACCCTGTTTCTCGTTATGAAAAAATGGGTGAGGAGCAAAAGTCTGTAGAAAGATTTACTTCTGGATTCCCTTCTATTGATAACGAGATTACAGGCGGGGGAATTTGTCGTGGTGAACTTGGATCTTGGATGGGAATTTCAGGATCTGGTAAATCTTTAGCTCTTGTGGCTGGTGCTGTAGAAAACATCAACAAGGGCAAAAAGGTGCTTTATGTGTCTCTAGAAATGGATGAGGATCGGATTGCCCAGAGATTTGATGCCCAATTTACTGGGCAACCTATTCAAGATCTTTATGAAAATCGGGATATTGTTATAGCGAGCCTAGAGAGCCATTTGAAAGATTTTGAGTGGTATGATGAGTCGGCCAACAACAATCTTTTAGTTATTAAGCAATTTCCTGCTGGTGGTGCTGATGTTAATACGTTGCGAGCCTATTTTTCTCAATGTGTTATGAATGGATTTCGACCTGATATGATTATTGTCGATTATGTTGGCGAAATGAAAGACGTAGCTGGGTTGCCTACTCATGAATCTAGGTATCGGCTTGTTCGTGATTTAAGAGGATTTGCGACCGAAGAGAGTATTTGTATTTTAACAGCAATGCAACCGGGTAGGGCGGCAAGGGAAGCGCAGCAAAATGGCGGGTTTATCGATGATGATATGATTGCCGACTCTCAAGCACAAGTTCGCCCTCTTGATTGCCTTTGGTCTTTGAATCAAAGTCATCAAGAAAAGAAACAGGGTGTTGGTCGTGTGTTTGTCGTTAAGCATCGTAATGGGAAAAGTAGATATCATTTTTATGTCGAGTATGACCCGCAGACATTAAAGATGAGTGAGATTGATAGTTCTGTATATCATGCTAAGATGAATGAATACAAAGAAGAAAACATGGACGACGTTAAACTTGACAAAACTCTTGCTGCCACCTTTAATGACGATGGCAGCGTTTCAAATGACGCCCTGAATGGGCTTCCAGATTAAGGATGTTATAATGGCCGAATCAAACTATAAAAAACAAGTGATTAAATTGGGTTCAATGGAAGTTATTATTGATCCTGAAAATATGAAATTTAATGAATCAAATTTAAGCATATACCTAGAACGTGAAGGTTCGTGGTATGACTATTTTGGGCAACGACTTGCTGATGCCGAAGCGTTTTTGGCAAGGCATGATTTAGAGTATGATGTTAAATATGCTGAAAAATTCAAACATTACAAAGAACAGGGTTCAAGCGATAAATTAGCTGAGGCTTATTCAAAAAGCGAACCTGAAGTAGAAGAAGCTAAAAAAAGATCAATTGCTTCTAAACATAAAGTAAGATTGCTTCAACAGCATTTAAGGGCGTGGGATAAAAACCATGATAATGCTCAAAGTCGAGGGCATATGATTCGCAAGGAAATGGACAAGCTTAATATCGACATTTATAAAAGCAAACAGCTTGATGAAGATATTGATAGCAAAGTGAGTGCGATAATTAAGGAAGCAGACGTTTAATCCGATTTGGAAGGAAACAAAAAGGGCAAAGTCAATGAATGACGTAGATTTCGGTTTGTTTGTTAAGAAAGCTGATCTTGAGCTTTATCAAATCCCAAGACCAGGGAATTACTCTGGAAGAGGCAGAAGGCATTCTAATTTAGAAAGGTATATTACAGATAGGGTTGAAGTGTTAAGAGAACTCTATGAGAAGCATGAACCTGAACTTAAGAGGATTTTGACATATAAACACCCAAGTGATGGGAGATGTAATAATTATGGCTTGTTCCCAGTGAATGAGGATGAAATCAATTCCCCCTTTGATTTGCCCAATCTGGAAGAATATATGCCAAATAAAGAAGATTATGTTTGAGTTTGTAACAACTCACTGGTCGTCTGGGGCACATTTATAGTCTCGTTCAATATAGTTTCGTTCAATTGTTTGAAGCCATTGGAGTTGTATGAACTCTATAAACAATGATTCATCCATTTCAAACTCGACCTCACCGTTTTCATCTATAGTGACTGATATATTTTCGTTTTCAGATGCTAGTTTTTGTAACGCCAGTATAAAGTCGGACATTATTCTCTCCTTTTATAGATCAGAGTCAGGAGAAATTTGTCCGCTGGGTAATGGTTTTACGATATTGCTTGGGCGGTTCATTCCTGAACGTGCTTGTGCGGCATTTGCTTGTCCGCTTTTTGACAATTCAACTGTAGTATGCCAAAGTCCGTCATCTCCTTTTTTTGTGCCCTGTTCAGCGCCAGGAGGTATCTGATCTGTGTTTAGATGTTTAGCAAGCATGTCAAAAGCTTTGGCTTGACTGTATTTCATGTTTTTATGGGAGAAGCGGACTGTGATAGTGTTCCCTTTAACCGTGACTCCATCTTCAGCTTGTTGTTCTTGAGATTGAGATTGAGTTTGTGGTTGTTTTGATGGGGCATCTGAATCGCCTTGTGGCATTACTCCAAGTGCTGCGGCTCCTAAGACTCCTGCTAAAGCGGCTCCTTTGCCCCACTTTTTAGCTTTTTCCCACGCACCAGCTTCTAGTAGTGATTCTAGATCTAGCGTTTGTGGATCGTAACCTTGAGATTCCAACCATTGGGAAAATTCTTTAATTTCTTGTTCTTTATGATATTCTAAAAATGTTTTCATGATTTTCCCGTTATTTCTTTATTCCTTTTCTTGACCTTGAGCTTTCTTTTTTTTTGTAAATCTATTGTAGTTGGCTCAGGATAAAATTGTTGAACATCTGGTGTCAGAGGTGTTGGGAAAGGGATGCCTGCGTTATGTGCTTGTCTTCGAGCCGCTTCTTCTGGTGGCATATAACTTCCGCTGCCCGTGTTTATAAGGGCTTGGTCATAGTGTGCACCACCTCCGGTGTCGCCTATGTTTGATCCGGCTTCTAGGTATTGTTTGAAATTTAGTAATTCCACTTTTGCCCTCGTTCAGATTTTCTTTGTGACCGCTGTTTTTTCTTTCCAATTCTTTTTTCAACTGAGCTAGTGGTTGGGGCGGTTGTTCGTCTTTCTACTGGTTCTTTTAATGCTTCTTCAATTGCCCTTTTTAGTTTATTGATGCATGCTTCTTTATTTTGTCCTTGGCTTCTTTGTTCTTGGCAATCGGCACGGAAGTGTCCTTTATTGCTTGTTTTGTTGGCTGATAAAAATCGGCTTAGTGCTTCTTGGTTATCCGCCCAGATAACGCTACTTTTGACGTGCCAAGATAGAACCGCTTTTGAGGCCGTCTTATTTACTTTTTGCCCACCGGGTCCACTGCTTCGCACGAATGAAAAGTTTAATTCGCCCTCAGGCAAATTTATATCTTCAAGTGCGTTTTCGCTAATTAACAGATATTCTTTGAAGTCCATCTTCTTGTCCTTTTAGTTCAGGATGTTTGTCCTGAATTCTTTTTATATTTTGTTTGGCCCAGTTCATGAATTCTCTTTCGGCTCTTTGGGGGCCTACTTCGCTGGTCTGACCAGTTTCTTCTCGTTCCATTTCATGTGTGCATTCGTGAACTATGGTTGATGCTATTTGCAGAACAGCATCTAAATCGGTTTTTGACTCTTTAACTATTCGGCTTATGTTGACGTGAATAGTGTCGCTTTCTTTAATTTGTTTTTCATCTATCTCAGGGAACTGTTGTTTGATAACAGACTTAGGAAGTAAGTCGATGGTCTTTGGATCTATATGTTTTTGATCAAAAATAAATTTAGCATTTGTAGGGAGAACTTTTTTATTTTCACCTGAGTTGTAAAGGCCATAAGCTCCGCTGGCTAAATTTGCAATTGTAGATACATTATTTAATAATTCTGGTTTATATTCACGTACCAATTCTACAGATATATGGGCTTTATCGTATAATCGATCTATTTCAGCCTCATCTACTTCTGTATCTTGTTTGCCAAACCAGTTTTTAAATTCCATGATAATCCTTAATTTACATTTAAATTATTTATGGTTGTCATTACAATATATAGTGTAGATTTAGGTCGCATTACGTGCCTAAGTAATATCTCGTGCCGTGCGGCGGATCTTTTTTAGAGAATTGGTGATGCTTGATGAACAAGGATTCCCTGAGCCAACTCTCAAGAATGGCATATTAGAGTTGAAATGGACATATAAACCTGTTAAGGTTGTCCTGAAATTAAGAAACATCTATTAAACGATTGATTGGTTAACCTCAATAATCGTTTATTGGGTTTATAATAGAGGCTGTGTTGGAGAAATCCGGCGCAGCCTCACTTTTATAATGGTATGGACAAAGTGGATTTAAATAAGTTAGAAGAGAATGTCAATTCTGATCTCAAGAAACAGTTGATTAGTTCTAGAGTGTTGATGAATAGTTTTCGATTTATCGATGAGTCCTCTAGAAAAACCCCAGCGTATAGCGATCCTTTATTTGTTCCGTTTTATTATTATTTAGGGAAATATATTAAGCCAAAGACAGTCGTAGAGATGGGGTTTAGGTTAGGGTTGTTTAGTGGGTCATTTTTTAAATCTTGTTCTACCGTTGATTATTTTTTTGCTTTTCAAAATAAACCTGAGACATTTTATTCGCCTCGTTTGGCTAGAGCTAATGTAAAACAGAGTTATAAGGGTTTGATTGATTTTTATGTAGGAACAGTGTTGGACAATGTTTTTGTTGATAAACTTTCTTGTAAAAGTTGGGATTTAGTTATAATCAATGAGGAAGAAAACTATGATACTCACAGAACTTATCTTGATTATATTTGGCCAAACATTTCTCATGAGGGTTTAGTAGTTGTGGATTATGTAAACTCGCATAAGCCAGCAAGAGACGCTTTGGTGGATTTTTGCAAAGGCAATAATAGAGATCCTATTTTTTTTAAAACACGCTATGGTGTTGGGATGGTTAAGAAGTAAATTATGGGTTACGAAGTAAAATATCATTATCACGATAAAACTGAGTCAGGCTATGACACTGATGATGTCAAGATTTTTACAAAACGAGTTGGAAAATCTTTTGAGGATACATCTTTGGGTGCTGTTGCCTCGGCCATTATAAGACAACTGGCCAGAAGGGATATTTGGGTCGTTAATGTTGAAATTGTAGAATTTGTTAAAAAGGAAATTAGTTTTAGAGAGTCTAAAGGCGGCATTGTCATAAAGAATAAAAAATTTAATTTTGATTCTATTTCTCAATCCATTGTTGAAGATGAGGATGTTGAGGATGTTGACGATGTTGAGGATGTTGACGATGTTGACGAAGGCACAGTTGATACACCGGCAGTTCCTTTGCCGGTAAAGCCCCCAGTAGTAGAGAGTTTGGGCCGTCCATTGAGGAAGGAGTCTTTTAATCCTGAAATTCCTGGTTTAGCACAGGAGTGTCAGCGACGTGGTTATGCCTTTACTCTTGGGAAACTTTATGATATTTATAAAGAAACCCCAGATTTTAGAGGCTTAATGCACGGAATGGTTTATACGGTATTAGATGATAATGGGAAGAAGAGAGAGATGAATGACAAGCATTTCGCATCTGATGCGGTCTTAAAAGGTTTTGAAAATCCTGCCACACCAAGGTCTGCTGGTGGCACGGGGCTTAATTGGCAGGGCACAGTTTCTTCAGATATGCCTGATTTAAGGGGTTAACTTAATGGTAAAAAAACAGAAAAATAAAAAGCAAATTGCAAAAGATATAAAAAGAAAAGAAAAAGCAAAAAAACGTGTTCTTTCACGTCGGAAGGTAATTCGGGCAGACGCTAAAGAGAAAAAAGAAATCGAGTACATTGAATGGAAATATCGTGAAAGGCAAACTCCTTTAAGGAAAGCACACGTAGAGTCGGAGAATGTTTTGGAAGGTTCAAATGGAGTAGATAAAATGGTAGAAAATGCAAATTCTTCGGCGGAGACTGCTGAAGAAAGAGATGAAAAAATCGTAGATAAATTAAAACATAATTTAGAAGTCCTCAATGCTCTTCAAGATCAGTATTTTGCTGAAGAATCTGGTCGTGAAGAACTTAATCAGGAATTTTTAGATGCGGGGGTGGTAACTGCGGCTGAAAAGATGGAGTATCTTAAGGAGAAATGTAAAAAAGAATATGACGAGAAATCTTTAACAGATCCAACTAATTATCCTCCAATGCTGAGTGACAATATAAAGCCGGTAAAGGCAAAGATGGAAGCGGGTGCGGATGGTATCGGCAGAGTTGTGGATGTTACATATGAAAAGATTGATAACGAAAAGTCTACAAAAAAAGAACTTAAAGGAGGTGACTAAAAACCTAGTTCTTTGAACTTGACTTGAAAGAAAACTATAATTAAACTGAATGACAAGAACGAAAACAATTTCTTAACTTTTTAAAAACGAGGTAACAAACGTGAGTAACTATGAAAAACTAAATATTGGTGACATTAATCAGGAATCGAGTCGGCTATCCGACTCAGGGCAAAATAGTAATAATTTTTTAAACAATTTTGTTCGCATGCCTGAAGGAAATGGCGCTGTCACCTTGAGATTTCTACCGCCTTCTAAGGGGTCTAGTTTTTATTGTGCGACTAGAACACATAGAATGAATGGTCGTAACGTACATTGTCCGAGAGAACTTGAAGGCGCCAGATGGCTCGGCCAGTGTTCGGTTTGTGAATATTATAATTGGTTGTGGAGAGAGTCGGAGAAGGATGGCGTTAGTGCTGATGAAGCAGACGCTTTTCAAACTAAGGCTCGTTCTATTAAGCCGATTGAGAGATATTACTATAACGTCATAGTACGTTCTCAAATTGGTGCTAATGGAGAAACTGAGGAAAATGTTGGTCCTAAGATTTTTTCATGTGGCAAGACTGTTCACAAAATGATCATTCGTGCTATTGTGGGTGATGAGGAACTTGGCGAGTCTCCGTTGGGTGACATTAGTGACTTGGTGGAAGGTCGTGATTTTAAATTAATTAAGAGAATGAGAAAATCAGGATCTCAATCTTATCCTAATTATAACGAATCCAAGTTCCTTGAACCTTCCCCTCTTGGCACTAAAGATAGTGCGAAAGAATGGCTTTCGGGACTTCATGACCTTTCTTCTCTTCGAAGCTTAAAGACAGAAGAGGAGCTTAAGCATGAACTTAAGATGTTCCTTGGAGTGGCACAGGAGAACGCTTCTGGCGGGTTTGATCCTTCGGAATTTAAACTTGAAGGCGCACCGGCTGTTACTCTTCCCGTGCCTGATTCAATGAAGTCTCAAGAGGTCGCAGGTGCGGCGAGTGGTGAGACCGCACCTTTTGATGTAGAAGAGTCTACCACACCAGAAGAGTCTGCCCCGCCAGCAGAAAAGGTAGAAGCGTCATCTGATGACGGGGATGATGAGGTTTTGGCTGATGACGACTTTCTTAAAGAGTTAAGAAATTTAGGGTAAAAACAAGTTTTTTGACAATCTTGAAAACGCCTGAGTGGTTCTGCTGCTCAGGCGTTTTTATATTGTTTTTATTTTTGGATTAAGATATAATTTGAATGTCTTATTGGTAGGGGAATGAATTACAATGGATAAAGATTATCTTATTTTATCAAGGCAAAATGGACTTTGTCTTGTTGAAAAATTTTGTTGTATATGTCAGCATGATAAAACATATTGGATGTTCATAGATGACGTGGGATTTAATCCAATCAAACCTTGCCCTGATTGCAGTCGTTATATTTCTATCATTGATACTTTAGGCGAGATAATAAATGGCGAAGAAGAATAAAAAAACAACGGCATCCGACGACCCAGTAGCCGATCTGTTCTCGGATCTTGCTGCCGATACGGGGGGCAGCGTCTTAGACGATATAGATAGTATTAAATATTTTGTGGATACTGGGAATCTGGCAGTTAACTTTGTTTGCAGCGGCAGATATATAAATGGCGGAGTTCCGGGCGGTAGACTTACAGAGATATATGGTCCGGCCTCATCAGGCAAATCTCTTATTGCTACTAATGTTATTCGTGGCTGCCAGAAGCTTGGTGGGTTCCCAATATATTTAGATTGTGAAAATACTATAAACAAAGATTTTGTTCAATCGGCTAGTCATGTCGATGTATCTAAAGTTATTAGATACACCCCCCAGACATTGGAGGAGGTGTTTACGAAGGTACACACGGTAATCAAGAAGGTTAGATCGGTTAAAGGCATAGAGGTTCCCATAGTAATTGTATATGACTCTATTAGTGTGTCGCCTAGTGCTAGAGAATACAGAGAGGTTGACCTTCCTGAAGGCTACACAGATGCTGATTGGAAGAGGATTGTTGGTGGCAAGGAACAACCTGGCGAGCGTGCCAAGATTTGCAGTCGGGAGTTTAGAAAGTTGACTCCTATATTGGAAGAACAGAATGCAACTATGGTTGTGATTAATCAGACTCGTGAAAAAATAGGCGTTATGTTTGGTAGCCCTGAAACGACAGGAGGAGGGGGCAATGCGTTGCCTTTTTATGCTTCATGTCGTATTAGAACACAAACTCAAAAGAAAATTGAGAATTCCAAGATCGGGTCTATTGTTGGAATTAATATGAAAATTAAAAATGTGAAAAATAAAACTTTTCGGCCTTTCATGGAAACCGAAAATGTTCAACTTTATTTTGATCGTGGTATAAATCCGCTTTCTGGCCTTTTAAATACTTTGATTATGTCTGAGAGAATTGATGTAAGTGGAAAAGGAAGTTTTACTGTTAAAGAACCTTGGGCCGCTGGCGAGGAGATCAAGTTTAGAAGCAGTATGGCTCGCAATGATGTGCCGGAAGATGTTTTATATCGGTGTCCTTCCTTGATTGATGCGGAGTCTAAAGAACAGGTGAAAGATTACTTGTCGGAGTATCAGTTGGCCATTCACAGAGAAGATGCTAAAGATTTAGAAGAAATAGAATTAAAAAGCGAAGAGGATCTCTAATGTCGGAAGATACATCGGTAAGAAACAGTTGCACGTTGAGTTCGACTAGATACACAGAGTATGAATGGAAGGTTATTCGCTCTAGTGTTTTGGATTTAGAAGAGGAATTAAATAATCTTTCTCTTAATGGTCGGTGGGAAGTTTTTAGCGTAGCTCCAGATGGTCCTGCCTGGTTTGTTATTGTCGCTCGTAGATAAAATGCTTTTTAAATAATATTATATTCTGATTTATCTTTGTTTATTTTATATCCTTCCGCTTCTAATTCTTTCCGTATTTTTCTTATGTGGTTGCATAAGCAGGAATCAGTCAGTTCGTATCCTGAAAATCTTCTTTTAAGTTTTTTTAATGATACAATTTTACTTGCTAAAAATTCTTTCTTTATATATTCATCTAATCTTTCTGAAGTTTTTATAATGTTATTGCGAGGTTTTTTAATTTGAGATATTTTTGTTTCAATTAATTCATAAGTTATTTCTTCATTTAAATGATTCGGATTACAGAAAGCAGCGGCAAGTTCGCTTAGTTCTAGGAGTGTTGCTTTTTTTATTTTTACGACAGACACTTCGAGACTAAATTTTTTAGAAAATTCCAAAAGCAAAGAATAATTGCTTTTCTCAGTTAGGAATTCTCTTTTGTCTTTAGTTTTCAGCAAAAGGCATTGTCTATTTTTAATTTTTTTCATATCACCATTTTATTACATTGTAGTTTTAAATCAAGCTTGATTTAAATTTGTAGGTTTTTAAAATAAATTTATGGATATGAGTGATGATTATTTGGGATTCGATTACAGCAGACGTTTTGGTGTTGAGATTGAATTGAATTCGCTGGACGGACGCAGCAGACCGCTGACAAGGGAGAACCCTGTTGGTTCTGATTATGTCGCTAATTTAATTTCTAGATCTTTAAGCAAAACTGTAGAAATAGCCAAGTGGCATCATACTCATAATAACGAATTCTGGATTGTCAAACCTGATTCGAGTTGTGGCATAGAGGTCTGTTCTCCCGTGTCTAAGGGGTGGAAAGGTCTTAAAGACATATGCCGTGTTGTTGAAGGGTTTTCTAATGATGAGTCAATTGCGGCGGATGAGAGGTGCTCTTTACACGTTCATGTTGAAGTGGCGGACCTGTCAGAGAGCGAGTTGGCCTCGGTTTTGTATTATTGGATCAAATGCGAGCCGGTTTTTTTTGACTCGGTTCCTCACGAGAGAAAGAGCAATCGTTATTGTCAGTTTATAGGTTTGACTGATCTAATTGGACATGATGCGGAAATGTCCCCATCTCTTCTTATTTCTAGGTTAGGAAATGTAAAATATTATTCTTTAAACACCTATCACCTCAAGAAGGGGAAGCGGGAAACTATAGAGTTTAGGATTATAGGAAATTCGGGGTGTCTTGACCCATTTTTGGTTAAAAACTGGGTTAGGCTTATTGTCCATTTTATCAATGTCACCAGCAAAATGGGAATCCCCGGACATTATGCAGAGGGAGATCCATGGTCGTCTTTTTTATGGCTAGATGCAAAAGACGTTTTTAGATTATTGGGATTTTGGGATAGCAACAAGACTCTATCAGAAGGGGTCAAGCAAACTAGGGATTGGTTTTTAGCAAGATTAAAGAAGAATGGTTCTCTATTAGATTGTGATGGGTTTTGGAGTACGCATTCTAGATTTGTTTCTAATTCTCAAGTTTCTGAGATGTTTTTAATACTAGGATTAGGTGAGATTAATAAATTATTATACCCAGTAGGGGGAGATCTTATTTATTCTAAGAAATTTATTTAGCATCTTTTTTTTCATATATAATATGGAGGCATAATGAGAGATAGAAATTTTGATAAAGAAATTATTAACTTAAAACGATTAGGCGAAAGGTTGATAGTTCATAATTACCCTTTAGGAAGTCGTTCTGAAGAAGATGTCTTAAGCCCATTGAAAACATCATCTTTTTGTGTCGATGGATACGATGTTGATATTCACTATAGCAAGGCTGATTATGAAAGTCATTATTTAGAAAGCATTCAAATAATGGGAAGAAACGTTCCGTTTCTTCCGTTCGTTCTTATTTGCAAAATAGCCAGAAGGGTTTTAGGCGACGAAGCTTTATCGTTTATAGAATTTTTTTCGGACTCAAATAAAGTTTATTGTTGGACACGATCAATTGATAAAGTCGGTAATTTATTATACCCACCAGAGGATAAGGAGTGTTCTTACGAAGGTTTTAATTATGCCTGTATCAAACCTAGTGAGGTTAATTTTTATTAAAGGCTATATAATTCCAAATCCAGTTATTATAGGTTTTGGAGGCATATAGTCATGGCAAGTTCAAAAGCACAGAGTGCTAAAATTCAAAGATTACTTATTTCTCAACTTGAAGAACATGGTTCTATAGAGTTGCTTTTGCCTAATCGGGTTGTTCTAGAGATTGGAATTACGCAAGAAGGAAAAAGCGGGACAGTTAAAGCTGATGAATACTGTTGGATCACAGCCTGCCAAAATGAGAGAGAGATCAGTTTGGATTCTTATAATCTGGGCTTGAGGTTCTTAGACTATAATAGTATGCTTCTTGAATCAGATATAATTAATGAAGATGGTGAAAACATTCGTTTGGTAAATGTTGTTTAATTGTTAATAAAGTAAAGGTTGCCTATGGTTTTAATATGACTGAGATCGCCAGAGGCCAATAATTTTAGTTCGCTGGTTCCTATTGCGATTTTGTTTTCTTCTTTTGGAACCTTAAATTCTACCCATATTAAGAATCCGTTGTGTGTTAATTCAAACCTGGAGAGGCTAATTTGTATTCCTATTTTTGGAATTGTTGATTGTTCCACTACAGCTAGTTCTGTGTCACGAACTATTTCTAGGATTTGGGCCATAAGTTTGCTGTAGTTTATGAAGCTGGTCCAATTTGCGATCAGCAATTCTTCAAGTTTTTTGGAGTTTATCATTTAAGTCATTAGTTACGAACGAGGTGAAATCATGACAAGTTCAAATAGTGTATTAAAAGAGTATGTGTCATCTTTATCCTATAAGGAACTGCTTTTTTTAAAAACTAGATTTTCTCAAAGAGTAGGAGGGGATCTTGGAGAAGCTGTTAATTTCGTTTCTAAGAATGAAGAAATGGATAAATGGCTTTCGGTGGCGGAAGGTGCTGAAGATTTTTATCAAATGTTAGAGGTTTTATCTATTGAAGTTGGCATAGGATTGAATAGGCTTAAAAGGCCTCAATCTTCTAGAAGATCCTAATTTGTTATTGTTATTAAAAGCGGTCGTCCCATTTTGTTTTCAAATGAGGGCGTATAATGAGGGTGTATTATGCCAGCGATTATTAAACTTGGAGACCAAAATGAGTTAATTCCAGCTAGCAGTTTCCCTGATTATGCTAATTTTTCTTTTGATGAATTTAATCCTGTTCAATCAAGAGCTTATGAGATTTATAATAGGGATTGTAACGCCATAATAGCCTCTTCAACGTCTTCTGGCAAAACGGCGATAGCGGAGATGTTTCTTAGCAACGAAGTGCGTGAGAGAGGCGGCAAGGGCCTTTATTTGAGTCCTTTGAAGGCATTGGCACAAGAAAAGATTGATGATTGGTCGTCTGATGATCACCATTTTAAAGATTTGAAGATTTCTATTTGCACAGGTGATTATCGCATAACTGAAGATCGCAAAAAAGAGTTGGCTGCGGCAAATTTAATCTTGATGACAAGCGAAATGCTTAGTCATAGATGTCGCAACCATAAATCAGAGGGAAATAGATTTCTTTCTGAAGTTGGGACTTTGGTTGTTGATGAATTTCATCTTATAGGAGTCGATGGCAGAGGGGATCACTTAGAAGCAGCATTGATGAAATTTACAGAAGTCAATCCAAACATTAGACTTGTGTTTTTATCTGCTACGATGCCAAATGTGGATCAAATTGGGGAATGGGTAAGTTACGAATTAACAAAAAAAGAAACATATTTAATTGAATCTTCCTATCGGCCTTGTCCTTTAACTATCCATTATGAGAAATGCTATGATGGTGATAAAAAATATGAGGACAGAGAGCTTCAGAAGGTCGCTCATGCCCTACAGATCGTAGAAGACTACCCAGATGACAAGTTCCTTGTGTTTTCTCATACCAAGCGAACTGGGCGACATATGAAGACGGCTCTTGAGCGTGCAGGGATTAATTGTGGGTATCATAATGCGGATTTGACAAAAGCTAAAAGACTCAAATTAGAGAGGGACTTTAAGGAAGATCCAGACCTTAGAGTTTTGGTTGCCACATCAACAGTAGCGTGGGGATTAAACTTACCGGCTCGTCGTGTTGTAATCTTGGGGGTTCATCGTGGTTTGAGCCAAGTAGAAAATTATGACATTCAACAAATGTCAGGTCGTGCTGGTCGCCCAAAATATGATCCGTCAGGGGATGTTTATATTTTAATTCCTGAGAGTCAGGCGGATCATTATGTAAAGAAATTAAATAGGAAACAAAATATTGAATCACAAATGCTTGACACTTTAGGTGGTCATCATAAAATAATGGCGTTTCATGTAGTAAGTGAAATCCATCATGGAAATATAAGAAATAAAGATGATTTTCGTGACTGGTACGCCAGAAGTCTGGCTGCATTTCAGTCGATGCAATTAGATGATGATGTTATTGATCAATTGGTTGATTTGTTGTTAAAAAAAGGAATTATTAGAGAGTATGAAGGAGAATATAAGGTCAATGCGGTAGGAAAGATATCCAGCATGTTTTATTTTGATCCTTTTGACGTTGCTGATCTTAGAAGGAATTTTTCTAGTATATTTGAAAATAATAGACAGGATAATGATTATGCAATTTCAATGGCTCTTGCTAGTGTGGAATCTTGTAGGCTTGGCATAGTTAGTAAAAATGAAGAAGAAGAAATGGTTTCTTTTTCTGCTCGTATAAGGAAAATGTTTGGGAACATTAAAAAGCCTGTCATAAAAGCAGCTTATGCATATCACCTTTTGCTTAAAGGCTTGCCCAGTCAGACCTTTAACCCATATATGAGAGGGCTTCAAATGGATTTTCCTCGTCTGGCAACGGTTTTAAAGTCGATTGATTCCATGAGTGCAAAATGGGATCAAAAAGAGTGGTTGGGGGATCTTCAAACCAGAGTTGTTTATGGGGTAGACGATTATTTGGTTGGCTTGTGCAATCTACCTCATATTGGAAAAGTTAGAGCAAATAAACTTTGGAATTCCAACATAAGATCTTATAGAGATATTGTTAATAAATCTTCTCTCGTAAGCAAAATTCTTAGATTAGATGATGATAAGACCGAAGATGTTATTCGAAAGGCGAAGTCTCTATATAAGTAATAATACTTCACATATAGATAGAGACTTCATATGCCGATTAAGGATTGTTTTAGTTGTTGTGAGTGTGATTGTTGTTCCATCGAATGCGAGGGAGTGTGCACATGGGTTTATCGATGCGAGGAATGTCAGTGCAACGGTAGTTGCGAATGGGTTTGGACACCATGCGGCGAGCCAATCCCAGAGTCAATCGGACTACTAAGTGAGTGTGAAGATGGCACATGGACACAAAACAGTACGTGCTCTCAGTGCCCTGGATGCTCATGTACACCGTTCGACTCATATACATGGGGCACACCTGGCGTTGATGTGCCAGATGCTGCGACCATTCCCCAGACGTATACCGGAACACCCGGATCAGCCGGTGGTTGTGGTGGTGGATATTACGTAGGCGTGCACGCAACGTCCCACTCTGATCCATACGTTCCCGGTGGGGAAGAAGATTGCTATTGGGAGCTTACATCTGATTGTGGGGAAAGTAATAATTCCGGTTGCCAATGTGCCAGCAGAACATGCGAATGGACGTGGGAAGTTTCTGAGGAAGAGTGCCATCAATGCTCATGTACTGTTGCCGAAGAGGTATGGGGCACACCTGGCGTTGATCCTGCACCCATCATCAACAATGAAATCAATGTTCAGACGTTTACCGGAACATGTGGTGGTGGCGGGGAATGTCAGTGCGACGGTAGTTGCGAATGGGTTTGGACACCATGCTACGGGCGGCCTAATTGTACCTATGGCACATGGGCACTCGACAGTACGTGCTATCCAATCATTACTCCTGCAACTTGGACTCAGACAAGTGATTGTGGTTGTGATAATTGTGATTGCCCCGAACCGTCAGGTCAGGGTTCTCCTATTCCTGGCGGACCTGTCGTGACGATGACAACTCATTGCTCTGGCACAGGTACATCGGGGGGTGCGGGGCCAACGGTTGATTGCGATTGTGATATTCCGATTGCAGTTCTCGGTTCGTGCGGCACCGGAACATGTGAATATACACACACGACCGACCCCGACACGGCGGTAGTGACTTATATCTTAGACAGCGACGACTGTGAACCTGGATGTGGTTGTCCAGATGCTGCCGACGTTTACGACACTAGCGCCCCCTGTCAGGATTCCAATGCTACTGGTTATGAAGATGGAGAAACAGCGACAACTCCTTGCTATGGTGGCGACTGCGACACATCTAATGCTTCTTGTTGTGGAAGCGGCGATTGCATGTATACCTGGAGTGGCGGTGCGTGGAATGTTGATACGGACACTTGCAGTGCAGCGTGCGAAGATCCAGATGTGCTATGTGAATGCCACGAGCCAACTTACCCTGGCGGAGTGGATAACGAAGCAGGCAACGGGACTTGTATGCCTGTCGCTACTACTGCGGCGTTATCTAATAGGACTTTTGGGCTTGTCAATAAGATTCCCCAGATTAGGAATAGTCGTGAGGGAATCAGGGATTCCTCAGTGGTTAAGGTCACCAGAAAAGGAGTTTCTAAAGTTTATTTGAATGTAAAAGCTATTAAAAGAAAAAGGCAAGCGATGGCCCGAAATGTAGCCGGTAGAAGACAGAGGATGAGATGAGTCGAAATATTAGGTGGGCTTATTTTGTTCTTTCTTTAATTTCTGGGATTGTCATTTATAATGAAATTTCAAAACCTGTTTACCCTGATAAATGTTTTATAAGTAAATTTCCCCTAATAAAACAATTGGATCAAATAAGTTGTGGTCCGGTTGCTGCTACTATGTTATTGAATTTTTATGGGGAAGAAGTAAAAGTATCTAAAGTTAAAAGCAAGACTAAAACTAAATGGTTTAGTTATAAAGGGGAAGAAGTTGGAATGACCTCGCCAGACTATATTGCTTCCGCTTTAAGTTATTATGGGGTTTATTCTGTTGTTAGAAAGAGTGATTTGGATCATGTTAAATCATATGTGTCGGAGAATCGTCCCCCTATATGTCTGATAAGGAGTTCCAATACTACGTGGCACTATGTTATTGTTGTGGGGTACAACGATGACGATGGTACCATTTCTTTAGCGGACCCAGCAGGCGGGTACATAATAATGATGTCTCAATATGATTTTGTTGAAGCTTGGAGCTTTAATCGTGATATGTTTGGAAGAAAGATACATCCCCCAGATTTTATTGGATGTTTGTTGAGACTGGCAGATGTCAGCAATTATACTTTAATTGTTCCAATGCATGCAAATGCTGCTGGATGAAAAGTCCTCTGAATAAATGCTCCAATTTTTAAATTTGTTTTTCATAAGCATGATGGTTGTTTTCATTAATGGGCTTACTTTCTGATTGTCTTTTATTTCCATCCAACTTTGCCATGAATGATAATCTTCTGTTGCTTTTTTTTCATTAAAATTTATCACGGGGACGTGGATACAGTGTATTTTTCCCCATGACCCTAATATGACCCCTAATTTGATTGCTGGCATGCACGATTCGTGCTTATTTTTTTTGTTATCAATAGTATATGATTTTGCTCGTTGTAGCCCTAATGTCTCCAAGAGGTCTATTGCATCTTCTAGTTCGCAATTTTTAATTTCTTTTGTGGGCAGTTCCATGTCCTTATTCATAAAGATTGAGTTTGGACTATTCACAGACTTTGGAAATAAAATAATGTATTCGGACATTCTTAAAATCTATATAAAATATTTTTATTATTAATAGATAATTAAAACAAAGGAGGTTTTATGTGTGATTGTAGTTGTGAGCATTGTGTGGAAGATTGTTGTTTGAATAACGAACACCCATGTTGTGATGAGTGCACTTGTTGCGAATAGAATAATTCATTTTTATTTTTATGCAACCCCATTTAAATCGGGGTTTCAATAAAAATTGGAGTATGTGTTCCCATATAAGCGGACACAACATTAAACTCCATCCATTCTATAGCCTCTTCATGTGACATGCTTTGGTTCATTAGTGTTTGGATGCATTTGTCGTAACTATAAGTCACGACTGGCGAGCTTCCTGCTCCTGCTTTTCTGCAAATGCCTATAATGGCATCATCAAATCCGTCTGCAAATAAGGCTTCTGGATTTTCTTCTTCCATTATTTCTTCCATTATATCTTTTATTTCATTCATTTTTTTCTTCTCCGAAAAATCCTTTGGGGTATTCCATTTTTACAACTCCATTATTATTTGTTTTTTCTCCTGTTTCAGCATCTTCCGTCCACCATCTTACTTGTTGAATTTCGATTCCTAATTCCTCCATGTGACACTTATCTTCGGGAGAGACAGGCATATTATATCGCTCTCCTTCGTGCAAAACGGTTATTTTGCATCTTTGTTCGGAGGATTCGTATAATCTACAATTACCGCAAATTTTCTTAATTTTATTCATCTTGAATAATGATAGTATATTTAATATCCTTTATCAATGGTTTAATTTTATAGGTAGCAATGACATTAATATCCTTTATGGTTTTTGATTTCATAGGGAGCAATGAGTTATGGTAAATATTGTAGGGTTTGCAGGCCAGATGCAGAATGGAAAGGATACAGCGGCAGATTATCTGTTTGAAAAAATTAAATTTAAATGGGCGGATGTAGAGCGAGCGTCTTTTGCTGACAATGTTAAACGAATATTTTGTGAGACTTTTAATGTAGATCGCTCTTTTGTGGAAGAGTGGAAAACAAAGTCAGAAATTCCTGAAGGTTTTGATTTGCCGGTGAGACAGGGCTTGCAGCAGATCGGTGATGGGTTTAGAAAAATTCAGGGCAAAATTTGGATAGAACTTGCTTTTAGAGATAGGGTAAGATCTGCAATATTTTCTGATGTAAGATATATTAATGAGCTTAAAAAGATTAAAAAAGTTGGGGGAACAACGGTGTTGGTGTGGAGGCCAGGTCACGAGAATGAGGACCCTAATGGTTCTGAAGCTCAAATAAGGCCATTGGTAGATTGGTTTGCATTACACCCGTGTTCGACCCCTGCCCCCTTTCTGTCGCCAGAGGGTGCTGAGTATGTTGACCATTTTTTAGTAAATGATGGATCGATAGAGGATTTGTATAGCAAAGTGGACGATATTGTTTTGAGTTTATAATGAAAATCGCTGCAATAATACAAGCACATAATGACGATGATGTCGTCTTGGATACTATAGACTCTGTCAAGAGGTGGATGACCACGGATATTTTGACGGTGATGGATGGTGTATCTTGGGATGATCTTGATAAAGATAAATTTTCTTCATCTCATCTTGTTAGGGGGCTTAATCATGGTCTTCCTAATAATCCTTATCGTAATGTTTTTTTTGGTTTGAAACAGGTATATGATAAATGGCCTGATAAGGATTGGTATTGTTATTTAGAATATGATTGCTTAGTCACTTCTAATTCTTTTGAATCAGATTTGAAAAAAGCTGAAAAATCGAATTATTGGGTGCTGGGCACAGATCTTAGGATGAAGAAGTGCAAGTTCCCTTTTGTAGAAAAAATAATTGATAAGAAATTTAATGAAACTTTTTATATTCTTGGATGTTTTTATTTTTTACACAGAGACTATCTTTCTGCTCTTAATGATTTGAATTTTTTTGATAAATTTTTAAGTTTGACGAACCATTTTTCTAATGGGTTTTTCCCTATGGGTGCAGGAGGAGGACTATCTGGGAAGCTTGGTCAATTCCCACGACCGCACCCGCATGATGCTCAGAACATGGCAGGTGTCTTTGATCTTTCAGAAGAATTGATACCGACTTTGGCTTATTATTTAGGGGGCAAAATTGGTTCTTTATCTTTTTGGGGGGATGGATCTACTCATCCCCACAATTCTGTTGCGGGGGTCAATGGAATGCCAACAACCAGTCAGACGGCAACTCATAATTCTTTGGGATGGTATGGGAATTATAGAAAATACCCAGTTAGGTGGAAACCAGACTTAAATGAGAATGAGAATTTTATTGAGTCTGCAATAATGCATCCTTTGAAAACCTATGATCATCCGATACGCCAGTATCATAGACATATGCGAGATTCTGCCTTAGTTGCAGCATGTTCGGAATATGTGGATGCAAAAATTTATCCTTCTTTAATAGACATTAATTGGTTCCATCAAAATGGTGTTTTTAATGTAAACGTAAAAGATGAAATCGGACGATTGTGGAACATCACATCGGATGATGGGAAGGGGGTGACTGGGATTTCAATGTCTGGTCCGTTTGATTTTTCTTTTTAATTTTCCGATTCCCACTTCTGTCATTACAACAAATTCCCATCCACGATGTTTGCAATAATCATTGCATGCGGTCCATTTGGAATGATTAACATCCAGCATTGTCTGGGATGCGGGTTTAATTTCCCATATTTCTATTCGGCCATCGGAAAATTTAACAGATAAATCAGGAGTATACTTTCTTTGTTTTCCTTTATGAACGTATGGAACTTTGAATGGCTCAACATCATATGCTAGAACTTCTGAGATTAATTCTAGACATCCATACACGTCGCACTCATATCCAGACCTATAGTGCATTTCTTTTCCTCCCATTTTTTTTGAAGTAAAGAAACCTTCTCTGAACACTGGTTTTCTGGTTTTGGGCTTTGCTCCTTTTTTCTTATGGTCTTTCCATATCATTGCTTTCATTTGGCCTTTTTTGGGCATAGTTTCGTGAGGATGTTTTGCTTTGAAATGCATTCTTATATCTCTCACTGGGGCTTTACATCGTTCAAGAGAGCAAATTACATACTCTCTTCCTTCCTCGTGCGATTCTAGTATGTGAGTTTTGAATAAATCAAAATCTTGGAACATTATTCCACATACAAAGCACTGGTATTTTCTTTTGTCTTTGTTGGAATTATCGAAGGGGAGGGTCATTCGCTGAGTTTTTCTTTTATTTCTTTAATGTCAATTATTTTCATTTTATCAACATCTTCTTCCGAAAATGTCTTTTCTAGTTTTGACGTAGAGTCGTCTTCCGCATGTCTGTCAATTAGTCTTTTTATGTTAATTGCTGAAAACGTAGGTTTTTCGTCAAGGCTTAATGGAGGGCCTTTATCTGATTTATCTTTCATTCTTGCAAACATGACACGATTTTCTTCTGTTCCGCCATAGATATTTTTGCCTTTTTTGAAAAAGAATATTAAGTCTTGGCTCTTTACAAGTTCGTCTATTTTGCTTTCTTTTAGACATATATCCATAAAATTTCTAAAACTATAAAAACGTGTAGACTTCATTATGATTTTCCTTTATTAAGATCTGTATAATATATATTTAGAGCGAGGTAAAAAATGCAATTTAAAGAATGGTTTACAGAAGATGCTGATTTTGTCACATCACTTAGTGATGAGCTTAATATTCGTCCTAAAGATTTAAAAAATATTATTGTTGCTAATTTCACGTTGAATGGTAAGAGTTATAATTTGGCTTCCATTGATGTTGAATTAGTTAAGAATGGCGCATTGATTAAGATAAATAGTGATAAGCATCCTCATTTGGCACAGAAAATAGTGAAAAATGGCAAGCGAACTAGCCAGCCAGATAAAGATACGCACTTTGTTGACAAAGACACCCTCACGAAAATTCTTATGCAAGGGTATGAGCAAGCAGGCGAAGCGCCAGTTTGAAATGAAATCATTTTCGAATTGGCTGGTAGGAAAAGAAAACATAGGCCCTGATAGGCATTGGAGTATTTGAAATGAATTTTAAAAAGTGGTTTTGCGACATTGAGGAAGTGGCTACTACTACGGCTAGCGTTGCTGGATTTATGAGAAGAGTTGGTTCTCCGACAAGACGAAAGTGGCCGGGCCTAACAGAAGATCCTTTTTTTAAGAAAAAGAAGAAAAAAGGATGTAAGTCTTATGGTGCTGAAGCCCCCGCCAAGGGAATGGGCGGGAGTTGCCAGTTGCAAGAGTTTGATGGAAATTTTGTAAGTAATTCTTATGAGCCTTCTGTAGGGGATGAGATTGTCAATAACAACCCTAAATGCAAGCATTATAAAAGTCGGGGAATTGTTTTAAAAATTAATATTCTTCCTAAGGACAATGGTAAAACTGCTACATATTCTTGCACTAATAATGGCCCATTGTGGGAAAAAGACGATCTTCTTACTAAAACCATGGATCAATTAATGCCAGCAGAGTCAACTTGCGAAGATTAGTTTAATGAATTTTAAAAAATGGTTATTTGATATTAATAAAACTTGATCTTATATTTTTATTTTGTTAAAATCATTCAAGGCAATTATAACGGGAGCCTTGAGATGTCTTATATTTTAAAATCGTATGACGATGCTCTTGAAAACATTTTGAGTAATGGGGTCAAGAAGGTTAACCGTACCGGGATTGAAACAGTCGCAGTGTTTGGCCTGCAATCTCGTTATTTAATTAAAGACCAATTCCCTCTTTTGACGGGCAGGAAAGTTTGGCCCAAGTCGATATTCGCTGAGTTGCTTTGGTTTCTTTCTGGTTCAACTTTAAATAGCGATCTACAAAAATTAGAATCTAACATATGGACTCCGTGGGTGGATGAAGATTTTGAAAGAAAAAATGGATATGTTGAAGGAGCATTTGGCCCGGTGTATGGGTTCCAATTACGTCATTTTGGCGGGGAATATGCCAATGGAGATGTTGGCAATCCTAATTATGGAAAGGGCGGATTCGATCAACTTAGTTGGATGGTGAATAGAATAAAAGAAAATCCTGATTGTAGAAGAATATTATTTTCATTATGGAACCCAAGTCAAATGGGCGGAATGAGACTTCCTCCTTGTCATTATACATTTCAAATATTTACTCATGAAAACAGAATGAGCGGGATGTTAACTCAAAGGAGTTGTGATTTCCCTGTCGGAGTTCCTGCTAACATTCAATTTTACAGTGCTTTAATTTATATGTTGGCACAACAAACAGGATTTGAGCCTTATGAATTTGTCCATTCAACTGTGGACAGTCATATTTATGTAGATCAGATTCCTGCTGTTGAGGAGTATTTGTCTAGAACCAAACCACATTCTCCTAGGTTGGCGTTGAATAAGGCAAAAGATATTTTTTCCTATTCTTTAGAAGATTTTGGTATTGTGGACTATAATCCCGAATCTAAAATCCCAATGCCGGTGGCCGTTTGATGATTTATATTGTAGAAGAAATCGTCCCCGTTAAAAAATTCTATGTTGTTGAATCTGAAGGAAAACCTGATTTAAGTGATGGCTCAAATAGTGATGAATTTATGTATCTTGATTCATGGGACGAGGAAAATTGGGATAAGGCGAAATATAAATCCAGAAAGCCAACGGATAAAGAATTAGATGATTATTCTTTTAAAAAAAGGCTATCTTGGATAGAGCAAATGAAAGCTCCTGCTCCTGAACCCGAACCGAAAAGAAAACGGAGCCGTCGTAAGAAATGATAACAATATTAGTTGCATATGATCAAAATAGAGTTATTGGCAACAAAGGGGGAATCCCGTGGGATATTCCCAGAGACTGGCAGCTTTTTAAAAAAAGAACAGTTAACAATGTGGTTATCATGGGCAGGAAGACATGGGAATCTCTTCCTGTTAGACCATTGCCAGGTCGCACTAATATAGTTGTTTCTAAATCTATGGACGCAGGGGATGAAATTAGTTCTGGAGGGGCATTTTTTAATGGAATGCGACCTCTTTATGTTAAACGCAATTTGGAAGAAGCTGTTTTATTCGCCAGAAATTTAGCGGCGAGATCTGCTCCCCAAAAAGAAGTTTTTGTAATCGGAGGGGGATTTGTTTATAAAGAGTCTCTTGAAATGGGCATAGTGGATAGGATTATTGCCACTAAGGTGAAAGGGAATTATGAAGGAGACGTATATTTCCCTGAGTTAAACGATAACTGGCAACCAGAAAATCTGGTTGCCAGTTACAAGGAATTTGATGTTGTTGAATTTAGTAGGATTTAACTATAATAATGTAACACCATTTCTTTTCTCCGGGACCGGCATCTCTAATGTTTAGATGTCGGTCTTTTTATATATCTACATATGGGTCGATTTTTATGAAGGCAATTGGTTTGTTGAATAATTCTTTTTCCACACTGTTGCTGTCGTCGTAGTGTTTTTTGGAATTAAGTTTTTTTAAGGTGGGCCATTTTGGTTTCATGTTTGTGCAAATTATTTTTTCTACTGGGAGGTTAAATTTTGTTATAAATTTTTCAATATGTGGTTTATGTTTTTGATATCTTTTTGTAACTATTATTATTCTATTTTTTTTAGAATCGTCTCTTAGACATTGATGCATTTCTTTGAAAGGAATCCATTCATCCCATTTTGTGTAGCTAATTGGACCAGTTTGCTTGACCGGCTTCATGCTTTTGTGTAGAACGCCATCAAAGTCATATGTTATTGTTGGTTTTAATTTCATCATCATTTTATTTATATTACTAACTTATTTTTATGAACATTATTGATTTTATCTCATTGGTTGAAAAGAAGAAACCAAGAATTTCTGTAGTTGGAGATTCTATTGTAGATGAGTATTATCAGGTGCAAGCGGACAGGATAAGTCCTGAATTCCCAATACCAGTCATGACATCCCCTGATTCTAATTCTTTTAAGAGTTTGCCTGGGGGAGCAGCAAATGTAGTTTATCAATTTAGTCATTTTAATGTAGATGTAAAATTTTTCAGTTTAGTTGGAAGATATTCTAAGGAAATATTTAGGGATTATAATATTGATATGTCGTATTGTATTGAATTTGACGACCAATCAGTTGAAGTCCCTATAAAAAGAAGATTTTATGATGGGGATTTTCCTTTAAGTAGATGGGATGTAGAATCTGAAAATTATAGTTTGGCAGGTTCAGAGTTGGTTGATCACCAAAATAGAATCTTTCATCATGTTTGTAATTCTAATAGAGGCGTGCCAAAGTCGGTGGTGATTTTTTCAGATTATGACAAAGGGGTTTTTAGTGGTGTGGAGGAGAGTTTTGTTCCTCTTGATGTGGGGATCACTATTGTTGATCCTAAAAAAGGCCCAATAGAAAAGTGGATTGGGTGTTCTATTTTTAAGCCCAATGCTAAGGAGGCTTTTAATTTAAGTGGGATTCGTGATTGGAAGGAACAATGTAAATGGTTTCAGGATATTCTTGGGTGCGAGAGTGTTGTGATTACTCATGGTGGCGATGGGGTTAAGGGTTTGGTGGGTAAAGATTATTTTGATATTGTTGGAAAATGTTCATTGGTCAATAGTGTTATAGGAGCAGGCGATTGTTTCACGGCTTTTTTAGCTATGGGGATTTCATGCGGACTAAGTGTTATAGAATCATCATCTATCGCTTATGAGGCCAGTACTTTTTATGTTTCTAGGAAGTATAATGAGCCACTTTCTAGGTTCGATTTTTGTGGCAAATTTGTTAATATTGAAGAGTTGAATGATAGAAATTTTAAATTGGTATTTACTAATGGGTGCTTTGATTTAATCCACAGAGGCCATTTAGAGCTTTTAAAATATGCTAAGTCTTTGGGAGATAAATTGGTTGTTGCTGTGAACAGTGACTCAAGTGTTAAGAAGTTAAAGGGAAACTCTCGTCCGATTAACAATTTAATTGATAGAATGGAAGTGTTATCTGGCTTGGAAGTAGTAGATTATGTTGTATCATTTGATGACATTACGCCTTATGGGGTCATTAAGGAAATATCTCCTGATATTCTCGTAAAGGGGTCAGACTGGTCTGGAAATATAGTAGGTTCGGATCTGGTCTCAGAGGTTAAGGAATTTAAGTTGGTGGAAGATTTATCGACAACTTTAGTTATAGATAGAATAAAGAAAAGCTCTTGAAAAAGGAAGAATAATGAAATTAAATGAAATTAAAAGTGCTGTTGATGGTCTTTCTTTAGATGAAATTAATGAATTAAAAGCTCATATGGATTTTTCTGAGATTAAAGAATTAGTTAAATCTCCGCTTTGGCCTTCTGCCGTACCTGAGGAGTTAATATGTAAAGCGGAGTCGGAAGAGGACAAACAGGAGAGAGCAGAGGGTATAATTTATTTAATGATTAATGAGGACTTAAGTAATAAAAGGTTTCTTGACTTTGGATGTGGTGAAGGCCATGTCGTGTTTCAAGCTGCTAAAAACAATGTTGAGAAATCAGTTGGATATGATCCCCATTCTTCTTTGCCTGACTCAGACGATAAATGTTATTTTTCTAATGACTTTGAAAAAGTTCGTGAGCAAGGGCCTTTTGATATTGTTCTTATGTATGATGTTTTGGACCATTTAGACGGGATTGATAGTAGTGTTGACGATGCTGAGATGGGTCATCGCATGGCGAAAGTTTTATCTCAAGTCAAGTTGGTTACCCATGAAAATTCTAAGATATATTTAAGATGTCATCCTTGGTGTTCTCGTCATGGTGGGCATTTGTACAATTCTTTAAATAAGGCTTTTGCTCATGTTGTTTTCTCTAAATCCGAGTTAGAGGATATGGGATATGAAGTTGAAGGTGTTGCCAAAGTTACTTTCCCACGAGCCACGTATGACGCAGCGATTGAAAATGCTGGGCTGAAGGCTATTTCTCAAGATATAATTCAAACTAAAGCAGAAGGTTTTTTCAAGGAAGGTTTGATTGCGGAAAGAATTGTTTCACATTGGCCAGAAGACAAGAATAAATTCCCAGATTATCAAGTTTCGCAAGATTTTTTAGATTATATTTTGAGTCATTGATCTCCTGTCGATCCTGTTGGTTTGTCCTCTTCGATTCCTGTGAGTTTATAGACATTAAATCCTTCCCATAGAGTTCCTAACCATTCCCCTTGTTTGGTTTTTGTAAATTGTCCAAGGGGAATGCCGCACTCATCAACTAACATTAGTTCTTTTAATTCTTTATTGTACATCCAATTGCAAAACCATGTATTTATTGCTGACATTCTTTCGGCACTTGGTGTGGCTGTCATCCTGGCAGAATATTCTTCATTAAATTTTAATTCATTTGAGTTTAAGTCTAATGTTCCGATTTCAAATGGTGCGGTGTATCCCATCCCTAGCAGTCCTGATTGTTGTATTACTTTATGCTTCATGTGTGGTGGATTATCATATGCTTTTAATTTTTCTCTCATAAAGCTATACGAAGCTTCATTTTTATCATAAGCAACTTCATGTACGTGATGTATGTCTCCTCCAAAGCACGACAATCTACATACCTTAGCTTCTCTGTCTAACCAGGGGACATCCCGTGGACGTTCTCCGGCAATGTGTGCGCCACATCCAAAACATCTGTCGCACACCTCTACTGGGTAGCTTGCCCTGCTTTCAAATATTGTTTTTGATTCTTTATTTGATAATATTTTATTCATCGTTGCATGAGAAACTACACAGCATTCGTGTTCATGTCTTATTTCTTCTATTACGTTTGGGGGGTATTTTAAATCTGCTAATATTTTTCTTTCAATGATACCATCCCAGAGGTGGTGCAAATATGTTGTAAAATAATTACTTTTGGACACGTCGAATTTTGATAGTTCAGCCATAAGACCTTCAATGTTTGTAATACTATCATCGTCTATTCTCATGTACCAATCTGCATTTAACTCATTTGGATCTTGCTTTGCAAAGAAATTATATATTTTCGAGGCAGGATGGTCGTTGAAATGCCGCACAGTGGTTATGTCTATATTTTCGGCCCATCCCTCTTTTATATCTGGTATTTGTTCCGTTCCAGTTAAGAGGATCAACTTTATTTTTACATTTTCGGAGTTTAAAAGACCATACTTTTTGAAGTGAAACAATCTTCCGCCAAATATTCCCTTGCCGGAAATTGGCATTAATACTTCTAAATCATATTTGTTTTTTGGCATTTCATTTCTTTCTATTATGTTTGTTTTAGGAAATATCCGTATTGAGTTCCTATTTTAATTAATTCTTTTTTTATGCTTGGGTGGAAGTCATTTAATTGGATTTTTATATCTTTCCTTTTTCTTGAATTTCTTTTTGTATTATCATAATAGGATTTATTTTTTGTGTTTAAAAAATTCATTAAAACTTCTGGAGATTTTTCTACTTGTACAAATAAATCTATTTTATTGGATTTTTCTATCATTCTGTTCCATTCAATATAATACACTGCCCCTCGATCTATTGGGTTTAATTTTTTTGAGAGGAGAGGTAGGTTTTTATATATGAATTGTTGAGGTGCGTCTATTGCATCGCTCTTTGTGGGAGCGGAAGTTTTATGAAAATAATTAAAGTCTTCCACAAAGGACGATATGACGTTTAAGGGGTGCCGGACAACATGGATTATTTTTGTGTTTTTTAATAGATTATGATTTAAAAATGGTGCTGAAAAGTAACTAGAATCTGCGATGATTTCTGATTCTTCAACCCATGGCGGGTGTTTAGCAGGCTTTCCCTTGGTATCTCTTGATGGCTGCATTGACACTTTGCTGAGTTGTGGTTTGATTCTTTTTGTTATTACTTTTTCAAATGTTTTTTCTACATGAGAAGCTTCTTTTGAGTTTTCTGGCATTTGAAAGAAGCTTTCGTGTCCGCATGGAATTCCTAGACTGGTCAGCAGTTCGGCCATATAGACGGTTCCACATCGCCCTGTTCCGGTTACTAAAAAATCAAGTTTTTGTTTATCGGTTTTCATAAGTAGCTTTCTCTCTTTAGTATATGACTAAGAAGTACTCCAAAAAAATGATTAAAAAGCTCTTTGATGGGAAATGTTATTTTTGTGAGGAAGATGATTATGACCTTCTTGACACACATAGAATTGTGCCAGGATCTGAGGGAGGGAGATATACTCGCCACAACTCGCTCACAGTTTGTTGCAAATGCCATAGGAAAATACATAGTGATAAGATAAAAATTGTTGGCAAGCACTTTTCTACAACTGGGCAACATGTTTTGAATTTTATTGATGAAAATGATGTTGAGAGATGGAAGTAGTATGAAGTCTTATACTTTGCACAATAAAGATTTAGGAATTAATTTAGAACACCCCAGTGTTGGTTTGTGGTTTACTACTGATATTAATGAGGCAAATGAAATGCTTGAAGCTTGCCATGAATACTTAGTTTCTATAAACGCTTCTGAAATGACTGAAAACTTTATAATAGTTGAAGTAGAAACTGAAAAATAAGTAAAAATCTAATTGCTTTCTATAATAAGGCATGGTTACTTCGACTGGAAAGGGTTTGAATGTTCTGATTAGGGCTGAATATTCTTTTTCTTCAAATTGGATGTCTTTTGGAAGTTGGTATTCTGTTCAAAAGAATTTACCTGATGCCAATGTTGCGATTGTTTGCGATGGGGTTTCTGAGTTGAATAATATCAGCGGTTGTTTTGTGTGGACTGGTAAGTTTGGCGTAAATGTTTTTAAGTGTGAGAATTTTGATGATTTTTTTATTAAGTTGTTCGATAGAAAGAATTGTAACTTATTTGATCTTCCTCTTTTGATTTTAGATAAGGGGGTTATAGTTGTAGACGAACTTTCTAGTTCTGTTTTAGATTGTTTTAATGAGGAAAACATTTTGTCTGATGATTTTGTTATGTTTTTAAAAGATAAAAGTTTGAAAAAAGATTTTTTAAATAGAAAATTTAAAGATTTTAGGTTTTCCGCAGATGTGGAAAGCGATGTGGATTCTTGTTTCGTTTCTTTTGGAGAAAATTTTGTTCCGCACGAATGGATACATAGTAATAAAGTAGGGTTTTATGAAGATGTTTGCCCCAGCAACTTTAATGAAACGAAAGTTTGGGACATTTGGAGCCAAGCAAGAGGGGCCTTCTCGGTTGTTTAGGATAAATGATGCGTAATTTTTTTAACGATTTTGACAATGATAATGACGAAGATGAATTGGAGTTTTTTATCCCACAAGGAGAAGAAGGCATTCCTTTAGATAGGTTGGTTGTGGACTTGTTTCAAAATGGTTTAGATACTTATAATTTGAAGATGCTGGAGTTATCTGTTGAAATATCCAGCAAGTCGTTTTTCTGGAGATTTAAATCTGTAGAAAAAAAGCTTAAAATGATTATCACGATTTACAAAAGTTTAAGTTTTATCATGAATGAGGATTCTATTGAGAATGAGGAGTAATAATGCCACTTTATGAATTTAAGTGTGACAAGTGTGATGTTGTTTATGAAGAGTTGACTAGTTATGATAAAACGGAAAAGTATGATGGAATTTCGTGCCCGGATTGTGGTTCTAAAAGTAAAATAAAATTAATTTCTGGTTGCGGAGTCGCTTTTGGCAATCCTAAGGACACCAGCAAGTGGGATAGTCGTTCTTATCGTGCTGGCCACAATCATGAGCGGGCAAAGGGCGAGCGAAGACACGCAGAGGCTAACTCTCATATGGGCACCAATCCTTATGGAAAGTCAGGAGATAATCTTAATGTTAGCGGTAGCGAACACATTGATCTTTAAAATGATTGATTTTCAGTATTGATTATTAATTAAATTGAAAATATACTTATTAAATTGTCGTGGATTTGTTTTTAAAAGGAACTCCTAATGCCATCGAAAACGGTTAAAAATTCAAAATTGGATAAAGTTGCGAAGAGCTTTGATATAGAAGAATTTAAGGTTCTTCATGAAGAGATGACTTTTTCTGAATATCTAGAAAAGATACATGAAAATCCACTTCTCATTAGAACAGCATATCAAAGATTGTATGATATGATCATGGAGAAGGGATTCACGGAGTTTGAGCGGTATAGAAAAAAGCTTAATCGTTATCATTTTTTTGAAAATGAAAAAATTCCTATTTTTGGGTTAGAAGAAACACTTGATAACTTTGTTAAATTTGTCAGAGGGGCCGCAGGCGGGTACGGGACTGAAAAACGTGTTTTATTGTTTCATGGGCCTGTGGGATCTGCTAAGTCTACTATTTGCCGAGCGATAAAAACAGGTTTAGAGGCATACTCCAAAACGGACGCTGGTGCGTGGTATTCATATAAGTGGATTAATTTGCCTACTGGACAAGATGGAATTTATACGCATGACGAAGACGACTGTCCGATGCACGAAGATCCCATCAAGCTTATCCCTGATAAAATAAGGTCTAAAGTTGTTGAAGATCTCAATGTGATTTTAAGAGAAAATTGTCCTGAAGATAAGAGATCGACTTTATATTCTTTAAAATGTGATGGGAATCTTAATCCACGGTGCAAACTGTTTCTTGCCGAGATGCTGGACAGATATGATGGAGATTGGAAAAAAGTTGTTAACGAACACATTGTTGTCGTTAGAAAAGTATATTCCGAGGCGGATCGTATGGGAATTGCAACTTTTCAGCCTAAAGACGAAAAAAATCAGGATGCAACTGAATTGACTGGTGATATTAATTATGCCAAGTTGCCTCACTTCGGATCTGATTCTGATCCTAGAGCATTTAATTTTGATGGCGAGTTTTGTGTGGGTAATCGAGGTGTTGTTGAATTTATAGAGATGCTTAAGTTGGCGCAAGAGTTTCTTTATGATTTGTTGGGGGCATCACAAGAACGTCAGATTAAACCCAAGAAGTTTGCCCAAATATCTGTTGACACGGTTTTAATAGGTCATACTAACAACCCAGAATACGAGAAGCTTAAGAGCAATCAGTATATGGAAGCTTTGAGAGATAGAACATATAAAATTGATGTGCCTTATCTTCTTAAGTGGTCTGAAGAGGTTAAGGTTTTAGAGCAGGATTATGGTGAGGGTCAGGTGCAGCAGCATGTTGCTCCTCATACTTTGGAGATTGCGGCTCTTTGGGCAGTTTTGACCAGATTGCATGAAGATAAAGATGGAAAATTATCTTTGGTTGATAAAGCTAAACTTTACGATGGCCGAGCTTTGCCAGGGTGGACTGATGATTCTGTTAAAGAGCTTAGAGATAAATATCCTGGTGAGGGCATGAGTGGTGGCGTTAGTGCAAGATACGTTCAAGACAAAGTTTCTAATTGCTTGAGTGATAATCATGCCTATATAAATCCATTTATGGTTCTTAACGAGCTTAAAGCTGGGCTAGATCATTCTTCCTTGTTTACCAACAAAGAAGATGTTGCAAGGTATTTGAGTGCTGTGGATTTGACGATTAAGGAATATGACGAAATTGTTAAATCGGAGGTTCAAAAGGCTTTGGTTGGAGACGAAGATTCAGTTATTAGACTTTGCTCTAATTACATTGATAACGTGATGGCTTACATCAATAAGTCTAAGGTTAAAAATCCGTATACGGGACAAGACCAAGAGGCAGATGAAAGATTGATGAGAAGTATAGAAGAAAAAATTGATGTCCCTGAACAAGCGGCAGATGATTTCAGACGTTCGTTGGCAGCTTTTATTGGCGATTTGGCTCATAAGGGGAAAGAATTCCAATGGGATTCTAATCCTCAATTAAAGAAGGCTCTTGAGGCCAAATTGTTTGAAGATACTAAAGATCACATTAAGCTTTCTGCTCTTAATGTAAAGGGGGCAACGGTGGTGGATCAAGATCTTCAAGATAAGATAGATGCTATTAAGACGAGACTTGTTAAGCAGTGTGGATATAATGATCAATCGGCTACTGATGTGTTAGATTATGTTGGTAGCATATTTGCTCGTGGCGACTTGGCCGGAAACGAATAAAAAGGAGCATTGTCATGCCACGTCGAATCGAATCTGATCATAAAGACTTTAGGGACGTTGTCTCTGGCCGTATAAGAAAATCTCTTAAAAAGTATATTAATACGGGCAAGGTTTTTAGAAGAAGATCTAAAAACGGAAAAGTAACAATATCCATTCCTAGAATTGATATTCCTAGACTTGTTTTTGGAGACAATGGGGATGGGGTAGGTCGTGGCGAAGGAAAGGAAGGGGACGTTGTAGGCAGAGACCCGCAAAAAGGCAAAGGGAATAAGGCGGGAGATCAAGAAGGAGAAGGGATATTAATTAATTTAGATCTGGAGGATGTCCTTTATTTCTTGCAGGACGAATTAAAGCTTCCTAACATTAAACCCAAGCCTAATGAAACTTTTCAAGAAGTTAAACTAAAATATAACAATATTGCTTTGACCGGACCTGAGTCTCTTCGTCATAATCGTCGAACTATGTTGCAGGCGTTAAAGCGAATGGCCGCAGGCGGCGAGTTAGACAAATTGCATTATATACCTGGGTATTCTGACCCGGTGCGATTAATCACTCCAATCAATTCTGACCGTCGTTATAAGCAATATACTGAGATTAAAGTTCCTGCTAGCAATGCTGTGATTTTCTTTGCTAGAGATGGTTCGGCTTCAATGGATCAATATAAATGTGATATTGTTTCTGATATGTCTTGGTGGATTGATGCTTGGATTAGACATTTTTATGAAAGAGTGGAAAGATGTTATATTTGGCATGACACAGTGGCCCAAGAGGTAGACGAGGAAACATTTTATAGATATCGTTATGGTGGTGGGACAAAGTGTTCTTCTGCCATGAAACTTATTGGTAAGCAATTTGAGAATAGATTTCCTCCCAACAAATGGAACATCTATGTGATATATTTTACTGACGGAGAAAATTGGCAAGAAGACAATGCTTCGTTTATAAAGTCCATACAGGATTTAACTAATGGTGGGGATGTTAATTTTGTGGGAATCTCACAGGTGATGGCTTATAACTATGAACAAAGTTTAAAAAATACCGTAGACGAATCTTTATCAAAAGGCGTTCTTGATAAAGATCTGGTGAGGACGACAGATATCTCTCCTGCTGATGGGTTATCGGCTCTTAGTGACGATGAGCGAGACGAGGCTATTAAAAATTCTATTATAGATTTGCTGGGTGATGCATCGAAACCTGTTGCAAAGCCTGTTGCTGTTGATCCATCTGCTGGGGGAATTTAATGAGCAAGTTTATGCATGGTTCCTCGGTTTTATTGGGGAACAATACTATTCCAGGTGTTTCAATACCTGCGGAGTTAGAAGTTCTTATCCCTACGATATTGCAGGAATGTCGAGATTTTGGATTAGACTTTTATCCTACTGTGGTTCAAATGCTCACTTATGACGAGATGAGCGAAATTGCTAGCTATGGAGGATTTCCTGTTAGGTATCCTCATTGGAAATGGGGAATGGAATACGAGGAGTTGCAGCGTGGTTATGAATATGGGATGCATCGGATATATGAACTTGTCATTAACACATCTCCATGTTACTTATATTGTTTGAATTCCAATACTTTAGTTGACAACATCACTGTTATCGCCCATGCGACTGGGCATAATGACTTTTTTAAGAATAATATATTCTTTGCTCCCACTAGTCAAAATATGATGAATCGTTTGGCAAACAATGGAACACGCATTAGAAGATATATGAATCGTTGGGGGAAAGAAAAAGTTACTGAATTCATTGATCATGTGCTTAGATTGGATACGTTGGTCGATCCTGTTAATGCTTGGTCTAAAAAAGAAATTAAAGATCCTGTAATTAGAGATTCAAGAGTATACAATCACCCTAAACGGTTAAAAGTCGAACATGGTTATATGGAGCCATGGGTTAATACCGAGAAATGGATTTCCCGCCAGCATGAGGATATTCAAAGAGGAGAGACAGCCGCAGAGTTAGGGCTGTTCACAGAGCCGCAGAGAGACATCTTGGGGTATTTAAGAGATTATGCTCCTTTAAAACCCTGGCAGGCTGATATAGTCGCTATGTTGTATGAGGAAGCTATGTATTTTGCCCCTCAAAGGGCGACAAAGGTTTTGAATGAAGGTTGGGCGAGTACGATTGATTTTGAAATTATGGCCAAGAGAGGCTTTGTGGGATTGGGCCAAGCAACTCATGATTGTGGAATTATTGATTATGCTCGGCATAAAACTGGAGTGTTGGGCGGAAAATATAGCATGAACCCTTATAAGTTAGGGTTTTATCTTTTCATGGATATTGAAGAAAGATGGAATAAGGGGAGATTCGGAGCCGATTACGAAAATTGTCAGAATATGAAGCAAAAGGAAAATTGGGATGAAGGTGTTGGATTAGGCAAAGACAAAATGTTTGAGGTAAGAAAGTATTATGATGATGTAAATGCTATTATGGAATTTTTTACGGAAGACTTTTGTAATAAATATGAGTTTTTTGAATGGGAAAAATTTCCTAATGGGGAATACAAGATAAAGAGTCGTGATCATAAATCTATTAAATCTAAATTAGTTCGCCGCCACTTAAACGGCGGATTGCCAGCGATACAATTAGTTGATCCTAATTATCAAAACAAACGACGGTTTTTACTCCAGCATCAGTGGGATGGTCGGGAGCTTTATCTTCCATATGTTAAGGCCACATTAACATCCATTTATGCTTTGTGGCAAAGTGATATATTATTAGCTACTAGGAATCGAGACAACGAGGAGATTGTTTATTTTTGTAATGGCGTTAATGAAGAGGATGTTTTTGTGCTTACTAGAGAAGAGTGCGAGGGATTATCGTCTGAGTTGGAAGAATAGTGTGATTTCATAACTTCTTTCATTACTAACGCCTTATAATTGTTTTTTTAATTATTTTTTATTCAATTTTTGATACATTATCGAAAATTAAATTTGGTTATCTAAGGTAATTGAGGATGATTATCTGATGGTCTATAAGAAAGACGACAAGACTAAAAAGCCGGACATAACGCAAACTCTTAGTGATGTTCATGCCCATTGTGTTAATTTGCATAGTAGGGAAATATATTTACATCCTAGGTACTCTGACGATGAAGGTGGCATCGAATATAAGATGGCCACAACCTTCATAAAAAATCTTCATTTGTTGAACCATGGAAGTAGAAAAAATATTTTGGTTCACATGCAAACGGATGGTGGCTCTTGGGCAGATGGAATGGCAATGTTTAATGCCATCAAATTCTCCAAGTCGCCGGTAACAATTCTTGCCTACGCTCAGGCGTCATCAATGAGCGGAATATTATTACAGGCAGCGGACAAAAGAGTTTTAATGCCTGATTGTTATTATATGATTCATCATGGATCAGTTTATATTGATGATAATTCCATGGCTGCAAGTTCGGCGGTCGAGGTTAATAATAGCCAGTGTAAAAGGATGTTGCAAATATTTTCTGAAAGAGCTATAAATGGAGAGCATTTTAAGGATTCGTCTGAACCTCAAGTTACAAAATTTATAGATAAAAAAATTAAGGAAAATAGTGATTGGTATTTAGCTCCTGATGATGCTGTTTATTATGGTTTTGCTGACGGAGTTTTGGGGGACGATGGAGTGGAAACATTAGAAAAAATAAGGATTGGTAGAAAAATAAAATAAATGTCAAAAACAAAAATTCCTATTAACGAAAAACCTCCCCATGAACGAGTTAAAGTTGGGAAGAAGAATGAAAAGAGAGTTATAAATTGTCTCAACAAGCATCATAATTGGAATCTTGAGGAGGCAACAAGAGAAGAAGACAGAATAGAAAAAGTGGATTGTTATGAGGTTTCAAAAACGGGCAAGAGATTAGCTGCCCAAGTGAAAACTCGTGTTAGTGGAGATGATATATTAGTTGATATTTTTGAGCCTTATTACGGTATAGATGATGATAGAACCAAAAAAGGCCGTGATACATGTAGAGATTATGATCTTTATATTTGCCTTTCTAAGGACGGCAAAACTATAAGAGTTGTTAATGGGAAGGCTCTTAAAAGAATGCTTAGAAAGTTGGCTAATAAATGGAAGAGTGAAAACTGCCGACTTCCATTTACGTTTGATAATGATTGTGAATTTAAATGGCACAGAGACAGGTGGAGTGGCGTTCCTAAATTGTTATGCTTCATTCCTCCTGAAGTTTTTAAAACCGGCACAGAGATTACTTTTTTTGACATGAAGTGAAATTATGGATATCAATAAATTTTTGTTCTCTCCTTGGACAATGATTCGGGTTAACAAGGAAACGTTTTTTAAACAGCACCCAATGAATGATGAGACTAGTTTTGTTTTAATTGAATCTCGTAGTTATATTTACACTCAAAAAGAACAGCTTTTAAAGTAAGAAGTTTGATCTATGAAACACGAAGTTTGTGGATTTGAACATTTGCATTTGCACACGGATTTCAGCCTCCTAGATGGATTTGGGAAAGTTGAAGAATATGCTGCTCGTGCCCCAGAGATAAATCAGCAATTTCTCTGCGTAACAGATCATGGGATGCTAGGGGCTGTTCCTCGCCAAATAAAATCTTGTGAAGAAAATGGCATTAAGCCCATATTTGGCTGTGAGCTTTACGTGAACCCCATGCAGCCTGAGGCAAAAGATTTGTCTGAGTTGCATGCTGTCACTTCTGAATTTGGCCCAGAGGAAAAAGAAAAGCTTAGAAAGTCTTATCATCTTTTAGCCATTGCATATAATGATGTTGGATATAGCAATTTGGTTAATCTTTGTTCATGGGCGTGGCTCAATGGGTATTATTACCGGCCCAGAGTTAATCATGAAATGCTGATGAAACATAAAGAAGGTCTTATTTTTACTTCTTGTTGTATCAACAGCGAAATCGGGCAGGCGTTTCTTAAGGAAGGGGAAGAATCTGCCTTTGCTATGGTTGAAAAATATATGGCCATGTTTGGTGAAAATTTTTATCTTGAACTTATGATGTTAGATTTTGATAAGCAAAAGCCATATGATAAGTTTATTATAAAAGCTCATGATAAGTATGGGATTCCTATAGAACTTACTCAAGATTGTCATTATTGTTATAAAGAAGATTCACACTACCAAAGATTGACCCTGATGATACAGGGGAATAAGACAGTTGAGGATGTTCGAAAAGCAGAAGAGCAAGGGACTGCGGGAGACATGTTTGAGTTGCAAGATAAGAATCTTTGGATGAAATCTGAGGATGAGCTTAATGAAAAATGGGAAAGCGATTATTCAGATGTTATTGATTATGATTTGTTCAAACAGGCTAAAAAAACTACTGTAGACGTTTGCAATAAAGCTAAGGGAGTTGAGTTAGATAGGTCTATTAAATTGCCGCAAATACCTGACGCAAATGAAAAGCTTATGGAAGCCATCATCGTTGGATTTAAAAGCAGGAACCTTCCTAAGACTAATAAGTATTTAAGTCGCATTAAGGAAGAGTATGAATTAATTTCCAAAAAAGAATTTTCTAGTTATTTCCTTATACAAAAGATGATGACGGATGAGGCCCGTAGGGTGTGCCCCAAGCTTTTGGGCTGGGGGGACGGGTCAGAGGCAGTTGGTGCAGGTAGAGGGAGTGCTGTAGGGAGTTTGATTTGTTATTGTCTTTATATAACGGACGTAGACCCAGTCCACCATGATCTTTTGTTTTCTAGATTTATGAGTGAGGCTCGTGGCGGTAAATCTATGAAGCTTAGATTTTCTAAGGTCGGCTGATGAAAATAGTGCTAACAGGCGGTACTTTTTGCAAATCATATTGCCCTCATCAAGGCTCCATGATATTTGATCGTGACAAGGCTCTGGCTGCATTTTATGATATTGTCAAATTTGTTAGATTCATTAATAAACCAAAAATTGCTGTATGGGATTTAGTAGATTCTCGTGAAATGCAGACTTCTGATCGAGAAGATCTTTATTGTTTTTGTGAATCATTGGATGATGATAAAATTGTTATTGTTCACGGCACAGATATGATGCAATACACGCTGGAACATTTCTCCCAGAAGAAAGATCTGTCAAAAACATTTGTTTTTACAGGATCTTGGGTTCCTTGGGCACATGACAAATCAGATGCAGTGTTTAATTTGGGCTATGCGATGGCTTGTGCTGATTATAAGAAAAAGGGCGCATACATAGCTATGAATGGACATTGTTTTGCTGATGATGTTAAGAAAAATTGGAAAGCACTAAAGTATTATAAGGATTGAAGTTATGAAAATAACAATAGAATCTCGTGGAGAGTTGCCCAATAACTGTAAGGGTTGGGTTGTTAAGATAGAAGATGGAGAATATGTGCAAGAGACGGCGTTTTCTTTGTTTGAAGAAGTATCTGCTTTTCTTGAAGATGGTTTTTGCGTGGACGACCCTGATCGATGGATGGAAGGTTTGGCCGGTAAGCCTTAATTAATTATCTTCTTTTTTAAAAGAGACTGACTCAAGCCTCTGTTTCTCGGCGTTCCATTTACACTCGTAGATCTTTTGGGGCTTGCGCCCTCCTTCCTCTTCAATCTTATCTTTTTCTTTTTTAAATGATAATATTTTAGTCATCAGATTTTTTAGATTTCTTCCATTCTTCATGAGTTTTGTTTTTGTGAACTGAATTGCAAGATTTGAAAGGGTGATCCTTCATCATGTCAAATTTGGACTTTCCCTTATCCTTGGATTCTTCCTTATCATCCTTGGATTCTTCCTTATCATCATCCTTGGATTCTTCCTTATCAGATTTTTTAGATTTTTTCCATTCTTCATGAGTTTTGCCAGGATGAGCTTTCTTGCATGATTTGCCAGGATGATCCTGCATCATTTTAAAAGCATCTTTTGATTCAACGTATTTTCCGAATGCGCTTTCGTCCACGCCAGCATCCCAACTGCCAGCTTTTTGTTCGTCTTCATGATCATGATCATGATCATAATCATCATCGTGTCGGTGCCATCGTGGTGAACCAGACCCTTGATCAATGTCATGTTTTTTTAACATTTCTACTATTTTGGGGAAATGTTCATCTAAAAGCTCTTCAATATCTTCTCTTTCTACTTCAAGGTCGGATGCAACTTGATGAAGTATTTCTTTTGATGATTTGTGTTTGTATTCTGGGCTGTGCATAATTGACATTATTTTAGCATTCACCATGTCCCCGAATTTAGGATCGGCAGAATGACCGTGTCCTACTGATTTTTGCTCGATGGCAAACATGCCTTTAGCGTGTTTTGAGTTGACCAGAGGAGCGTCCATGTCGTCTAGACCTGCATCTTTGTACATTTGAATGATTTGATCTGCGGTTGCCTTATCAACTTCTGAACCTTTGGGATGTTTGGCGTATATTTGTTTATCTAGCTGATTGCTGTCGTGCAACCCTTTCTCATTCTGTTGGCGTTGCGTCCTGATCAACGTCCTACCACTTCCGTCCGGGGCGGGGTTTTTTCCGCCCTGCGAAAGTTGAGCAAAATAATTATCAGTGGAACCAAGCGATTTCGCCTGCTCGTCTAAGACATCAACTATTTTTTTTTTGGAGGAAGGAACTTCAGTATCGGGTTCCCAAACCATGTTTTTATCGCCAACGTCGCCTAAACCTTGATCACCTTTAACTTTAATTCCTTTGCCCACATAGGGAGCCTTGTGGCCTTTAGGAGCCTTTGGAATGCTGTCGTGGTAGTCTGCCTTTAGTTCTTCTCTAGGTTTGACTAGTTTGCCTTTTTTATTAACGTATTCTTTGAATGATTTAAATTTCATAGTTCTTCCTCTTTGGGCATTAGTAACCAAAGTAATAAGTAGATAATTGGCCCGACGCCAAAAGCCAAAAAACCTACAACAAATACAAGCCTCATTATTATAGGGTCAATTTCTAAGGATTTTGCTAGTCCTGAGCATATCCCTGCGATTACTTTATTGTTTGAATCTCTCTTAACCATATTGGCCCTTTCGTATATACTATTTATGTATTAATTTCTTATTTTAAACTAAATATACACATGAAAAACATAGAAGGTTTAGACCTTAAAAAGGCTGAGACATTATTAGAAAAAGAAAACAAGGTTATTCGTGTAGCTAAGTTGGATGGCGAACCGCTCATTTTGACTTGTGACTATATGCTTGGCAGAGTTAATGTTGAAGTTGAAAACGATAAGGTTGTTTCCATAATTGGAGAATTTTAGTTTACAATTTTCTTTTTTGAAGTATAATTATAATAGACTTAGGGCTGGAAATGGTATCGATTGGCTGTTGAGTTCTTGAGTTGCCTGTAGGAGTTGATCGGAAGGCTCCTTAAAAATCCGATTAAAAATTTAGTTGACAAAACTAATTTCGCTATGGCTGCTTAATTATAAGCAACCCAAGTTTCAAAGGTCTGCCAGTGACGTTTGACAACTTGCCGCAATACTGGCTGCGTTCAAAACAAATCAAACTACTTTTGAACTAAGATTCGTTGTTTGATAGTTGATTTAAACCTTTGTTTGTTGTGGTTTAATGATGCGAAACTCAAACATCAAACTATACAGGTAGACGCTTTTGAATAGGTAGTGCAAGACACGGGTTCGACTCCCGTCCGGTCCACTGAAGCTCCCCTCGCATTGCGAGGGGAGCTTTTTTTGTTATGATGTTGTTTTTTCAATTTATATGCATTAAACTTGATTTTCATGGATTCTAAAGAAAAATTGATTGGTTTGTGCGCTCAATTTCTTAAAAAGAAGGGGCTTGATGATGATGCGCATAAGAACAGATTAAAAGAAGAATTAAAAGAAATTGAGATTCAAAACGAATACGATTATTTTGTAGATCTTTATGAAGAAGGAATCAAAGCTAGCAATAATGAAAATAATTTGCTTATTCCTTATCTTTTGGGCATGGTAGATGAGTTTGATATAAATTCTAGTTATGGTTTTGTTTATGGCGATTTCCCTGATGTCGATATAGATTATCTTCCCACGGTGCGAGATTATTTAAAAAATGAATGGGCACCGAAGTTTTTTGGAGAAGACAAGGTTTGTAATATTGGAAATTATACTACTTTTGGAATTAAGAGTGCTTTAATTGACATGGTTCGGGTGCATTGTGGCAACAGGGAAGAGATGCTTAATATGACAACCCAGCTTGGGATTAAGGATAGTGCTGGTAATAATTTAACTTGGGAAAAAGCTTTAGAGGAAAATCCATTATTATTTAAATATTGTGAAGAGAATCCTGATATATCAATTGCCGCACAAAAAATGATTGGAAGAAATCGTGGCATGGGGATGCATGCTGGTGGTTTAATCGTGTCTAGTTCTCGGATTGACAATCTTGTCCCTCTTGTTAGGGGAAAAGATAAAACTCAAGTTTCTGCGTGGGTAGAGGGGTTGAGCGGTCAGGACTTACAGCCTGTTGGGTTGGTGAAGTTTGATCTTTTGGTTATTACAAATAACCTTCAGGTGGCCAAGTGTTGTAAACTAATTAAAGAGCGACACGGTGTTGAACATATTAATGCCCTGCCAGGTCAGTCAGATTGGTCTGATATAGCTTATTTGAATGATCCCAAAGCGTTGGAAATGGCTAATCGTGGAGATCTTAAATGTGTTTTTCAATTTGATAGTGATGGAATTCGTCAACTTGCAAAAATGGGAGGCGTAACATCATTTGATGATTTGGTTGCTTATACTTCTCTCTATCGACCTGGCCCGTTGCAAGAGAAAATGCATGACACTTATACGAATAGGAAAAGAGGAATAGAAGAATATGAAATGAATCCTTTGATAGAGCCTGTTTTGGGTGTTACTTATGGCGTAATGGTCTATCAGGAACAGATAATGCAGATGTTAAATGTGGTGGGAAATATTCCGCTTAGAGATTGTGAGATTGTTAGGAAGGCAATCTCTAAGAAGCAAGTAGAAAAATTTACTAAATATAAGGAAATGTTTGTTGAGAATGGGCAATTTAATTTAGATGAATCTAAAGAGAATGTAGAAGAGTTGTGGAAGCAAATAGAAGCATTTGCTGGTTATGGTTTTAATAAAAGCCATGCTTGTGCTTATACTTATTTGTCATCTCGTTTGTTGTGGTTAAAGGCTCATTACCCGATTGAGTTTTTTGCGTCTATTTTAAGCTGTGAGGGAAATTCGGATAAAATTAGAGAATATAAAATTGAATCATCGCAACATGGTGTAGAGGTTTGTCCTTTGGACATTAATAAGTCTAATGTTGAGTTTAGTATAGTTGATGATAAGATATTTTTTGGGATATCAAATATAAAAGGAATTGGAGAAGTTCCCGCTGCGAAAATTGCTTCCGGTGGGCCTTATAATTCGTTTAAGGAATTTCTTAATTCCTTTGGCACGGATGCGAATGTGATAAAGCCGTTTGTGTGTTTGAAAGTTTTTGAAGATGCCGAACCAGTTAAGCTTTATAAGTACTATGAGTTTTATAAGTCCCAAAGAAAGAAGATAGAGGACCGTAGGAAAAGATTTCAAAAGTCAATGGAAAAGTATCAAGAAAAATTGCGGGATCTTTTGCCGGGTTTAGAAGAATTTGCTGTTTTCGATGACAGGTATTTTGATAAGTGGGAGGAAAAGTTTAATGTTGATCGTTGGAAGGAATTGGACAAATTAAGAAAAAGACGTAATCGTTCTATTGTAAATTTCAATGAAAAGGAAAAGCTGGGATCAGATATTGTGGATGTTTCTGAGTTTGAAGATGAGGGATATGAAATATATGATGATGATCTTTTGGAATTGTTAAATAATGAACAGTTGGCTGAGTATAAGTTTTATGGATTTGGCTGGATTCATCCTTTGCAAAATAGTCCTGATTTTGATGGCAACAAAACGTTTGATCATTTTAGAGCGGAACATAATGTTTCTACTTGGGGCGTGGAAGTTGTAGTTGTTAAAGTAGAGCAAAAACTTTCAAAGAATAAAAAAACCAAGTATTGGTTGATAGAGGTAGAAGATGCAAATTGGGAAAGGAATAGGGTGATTTTTTGGTCGGATGATTGGGTTCGTTGGAAGGAGGATGTGCAGGTGGGGAATATTTTAAAAATGAGAATGTCAAAACCTGATCCTCCTTTTAAGAGCTACAAGTTTGACTCTCAGCCGAGACATAAAAGGCATTTAATTCCTAAAGAAAAATCTAATGACTTTAGAATACTAATGATGAACAAAGGATAAATGTAAACTATATTATAAAGTGATCAATACTTATTGAGGTTTAACTTATGATTGATAATGAAACAAAAGAAGAAATTGAAATAACAGAGGATAATTTTGAGGAGTATTTTTTTGATGTTCGAAAGCATGATCCTGAACGTGGTCAAATTCTAGCTAGGTATATGACCAAAGCTGAATTTATAGATGGTTTCATGAAAAGAAACGTGATTTCGCTTCTTACGACACATAAAAATGCTGGTAATACTGCGCCTCAGGTCATGAGGAAGTTAGGACTTGCTCAAGAAGAGGACTCTATTAGTATATGTCGAGAAATAGCGGAGGATTTAATGAGTGGGATGTCTGAAGATGAGGTGGCTGAGAAGGCATACCCCTTTACGTTGGAATGTTTTTTTTATGCGGAAAAAGAGAATGTGCCCACAGATGATCCTCATTGGGACATTGTTTCTATAAATAATTTGGATGAATTTTTGGAAGAAAATGAAGTTGAATCTAGCGAAATTGTGGACGATGTGGAAATTAGAACTAAGATAGTTTTTTCAGAAGATGAGGAAAAAGATAATATCGAGGATGATTCTGATAAGTAGTTGTAGGAATACTATAAACAAAAAATAAGGAAACTGTTGCTTGTGCCTTTGGTAAAAATGGTCTGACAACAATATATAATTACATGAGTAATGAAAATGAAAACAACCATACGTTCGGCCACGCAGTTGGCAAATCCTTGTCCGATGAGAATTTTGGAAAGTGGTGTGACCAATGGGACAAAGCGTTAGACGATGGCTTGTTTGATGATGCTCCTAATCCCAACACTCCGTCATCTCCTCCTGATTTAAGTAGTTATGATGCTGAATCGCTGCCGGATAATAGCAAACCTGCTGATGGAGTGCTGAACGAGTCTGATGCCGAGTATTGGAAGTCAGTTTATAATCTTTCATCCAATCAAGGTGATGCACCTGATGTGATTAAAGAAGCTTCTCCCAATGCCAAGGACTTGGGCAAAAGAGCCATGGTTGTGGCTAATGAGCCTAATCCTGTTAGAATTAATACTGTTGGTAAGGATCAAAATGCTCGTTCTGATTCATCCACATCAGACGCATTCCATAAATTAAGTGAACTTAAAAAGGAACTGCATTCAATTGGCGATCAACTTGCTGAGATGGGAGATTCTAATTTGGATGTAATTTATTCAAAAATTGATAAGATTCAAAGCAAGATTGATGAGTTGAGTGATTCACTTGTTCCAAATTATGTTTCTGATTCTGAGTCTTAAATTATGAGCCGTAGATTTTTTTTGATAATTGCCAATTTGCTATTGGCAATTTTTTTTATATTCGCTATTAATAATAGGTCTGAGGATCTAATTGTTAGCCCTTCTATACCTGAACATTATCCGATTTCTAGAATCAGGGTTATACAAGGTCACGATTTTGATATAACTTTAAAAAATGGCGATAGGATCAGGGCCAATCTTCGTTATGCTACTGCTCCTGAGGCACAGCAAGAGGTGGTGGCATTTTTCAATAGTTCGTTAAATCCTAATGTTGTTTTGTATGAAAAATTAGATCATATATGGATTGTAGATATTAAAGCTGTACATAGTGGTAAGGAAATGGAACTGTTAGAATGGCTCAGAGCAAAAAACTTAGTGTGGGACTGACAGATGGTAGTGATAAAAAATCTGAAAAAAACAATCCCACGGAAGCTAAAAAAAACAATAAGCCTGCGGGCAAAAGAAGTAATGTAGATTCTAATAAAAATAGAATTAATATATCTGATTTCAAAAAGATTATCCTTGATAAAACAAAGGATAAATCTAAAGTAGCAATTTTTACCCACGCTAGTCCCGATCCTGATGCCATAGGGTCAATGATGGGGATGGTGTGGTTTCTTAAAAAGGAATTTGGTTTAGACTCTGATTGCTTTTATGGCGGCGGGATTTCTCATCCTCAAAATATGGCAATGTGCAACTTGCTGGACCCAGGGCTTAGATTGTTTGAGGAATATAAAGAAAATGATTATGGCATTAAAGTCCTAGTTGACACAGTTCCTTCAAATGCGGACGTAGGCGATAGCCAAGTAGAATTTGATATAGTTGTCGATCACCACAAAGAGAACCCAAGCGGAAGTTTTAAAGGTTTATATATAAACTTGGCGGCGGGCAGTGCTTGTGGAACTGTTTTTGAGATAATAAAAGAATTTCAAAATTCATTTGATTCAAATAGTGATTATGATACTAGAGTGGCCACTGCTTTGATGGTGGGCATAATCACTGACACGGAAAACATGATGTCTGATGATACAACGGAATATGAATTTAATGCTTATTGGAAGTTGTTTGAATTTCGTGATTCCATATCTCTTAAACAAATTGTTAAATTTAAGAGACCCAAAGCATGGATTGACGCTAAGGCCGCTGCGTCTGCGACTGCAATTGTAGATTCGGATGGGGTTGCTGTTGTTGGCATGGGGGTTATTCCGACCAAACAAAGAGATCTTATATCTGATATGGCAGACGAAATGGTGCAATGGTCTAGTGTCGAAACAAGCATTTCATTTGCGTTAATAGATGGGGATAGAATCGAAGGATCTGTTAGGACTAATAATGCATCTATATCGGTTCCAGAATTATGTAAAATTTTAGGTGGGAAATATGGAACTGGTGGGGGGAAGCTGGGTAAGGGAGCTTATAAGTATGATTTGGGCGGGCTGTCTATAGAAGAGGATGACGAGGATAATACTAAAATAAAAGCTTGGGAGTTCATTAATGAAAAAGAAACAAAAAGAATTTTTAGAAGTATAAAGAAATAGAACTCTATTTTTAATATGGTTACAAAGACTTTTATTGGTGTTGAAAATACTTCTAGAGAAATTTTAGAAGAAATAAAGTTTACTATTCATAAGCTTACTAATAGGCCACGTCCTCAAGACATCAATAGGCGGCTTATAATTTGCTGTTTTAGCGAGTTTGGATGCGAGACAGTAGGAAGCATGTATTGCGTCCCCAAACTCGCCAGGCAGCACCCTGGGGACTATAAGATCGTTATTGGTTGGTATGGTAGGAAGTATTTATATCAACATTTAGTTGATGAATTTTGGGAGTTGGATGAAGATCATCAACACTTGCGAGAATATACTAGGGCTTTTCATCATGAGTCAAAGAATTTATCTCAATTAGAGTCTAGGTTGGCTCAGTATGGCAAAGTAGTTCCTTCTGATTATTTAGGTAAAATTGTTATAGGTAATATGTGTAGAGATTGCCGTAATTTTTGGGGAGGGTATGAGGATATTGTTTCTTGTCCTAATTGTGAAAGTCTTAATTTAGATAAATCTTTATTCTCAGACATAAAAACCGCTAGGGAGAAGTCAACCTCGATTCCTAGGCCTTCTGTTGAAAAATTGAAAATTGCTGGCGGTATTGTAGGCAAAAATGCCGTTGCGATTACAGGGAGGGGCAGGAAGACTTACGGTAGAAATCTCCAGCCAGAATTTTATGTAAAATTAATTTCTATGTTGAGGGAGAAGGGATATGATCCCATTTGGATTGGAGAAAAGCAGAGCACCCAAGAGTGTCCCGTCAAAGATGTCATAGATTTTTCACGAGATGAAAGATCTAGAGATTTAGAGCTTACTCTTGCTATTATAAGTAAATGCGAGTTTACGATTCAGTTCTGGACTGCATCTACTCGTTTGGCGGCAATGGTTGGCGTGCCATATGTTTTGGTTGAAAGCCCTGATCAAATAATAGGCAACGGGCAGGAGGGGTATAGGATTGCTTTGATAGGAGGGAAAAGAAAAGTTATTTTTTCTCATTATCTTAGTGTTTTTAATAATCATAAAGATTCTATTAAATTAATAGAACAAGCTATGAGTGAAATGAATGAAGATAATTGGGATTGTTTAGTTGGTTTAGTAGAAGACAAAGAGCATATCGGCAATTTGTCTAATTCTAATTTGAGACGAATTGGGTGGATGGAATGATTGATGTTAATTCTCTTGTAAAGAGGGCAGCGGAGAAATCTAATTTTAATAGAGTTAGGTTTCAAGAGGCCAATATGCCTACCACAGTTTCTAATATTACGGCGATGCCTTTCTTTGGAGATATTAGATCTATTTTTATATTGTCGTCTATGCTTCTTCATCGCTATAAAGAAGAAAAGAAAAGTTCTAAGTATTTTATTCTTTGTTCTTGGCCAGGGTTTGAAAGTTTATTTCCTTATGTAGATGAATATTGGTCTGTTGAAGGAGGGAATGATCTTTCTTTTTATGGGTCTTCTTTAGATTTTTCTAACACCAATAAATTAGCTGTTATGCATCATCGTAATTTGAATATGTATTTTGAAGATGTAGTTGATCACAAAGAGTTTGACCCATTTTATTCTTCTGGATTAAAACCAGAATTTTTTGACACATTTAAAAATTTTAAAAGATTTCTACCTTTAGTTCCATCGTCTGGAATGTTGAGCGCATCTTTTAATAAAGAAATGGTTAGTCGCTCTGGATATAAGGTGTTTGTTTATCCGTCTGTTTATATCAAAAGATGGAAAGGCGGTAGGTCTGTTAGCCATAAGACTAAAAAGTTGTTTTGGGTTGGCTTTATTAAGAAACTGATTGACGCTGGGTATGTTCCTGTCGTGTACAACAGCGTGTGGACTCATAATGTATCAGATGAATTCACAAACGAATGTATCTTTGTAAAGGATGAGGGCGTAGACAAGATGATGTCCTGCATGAGGGCGGTTGGTTGTGTTATAGACCTTTTTAGTGACATTTCAATGATGGCGATTGCTGCTAGAACTCCTTATTTGGCTGTTGATGAAAGAATGAGGTGTAATAATTGTAATACTAAAGAGATAGAAGGTCTGTGTGCTAATTCGCTTCCTAAGCAGCATATTTATACTTTTGCTACTATAATAGATAGTGACGTTAAGGATATACAAGATAAATCTATTTTTGACTTAGTGATAGCCAGGTTGGATTCATTTTTGCCTAGTTTGAATAGAGACTCTTGGCCATCTACGTCGGAAACAATTGAAGTAGTTCCTTACAAAACTGTGAGGGCAAAAAAAACAAAACGAATCGGAACAAGGTTCATAAAAATACCTAAGGATTTATAATGGCAACGAATGTTAGGGTCACGGCAAGGAAGAATCGCAGCGGCAGGAATGAAGATAAAGATCGGACGTTTAAAACTTTACTTTCAGATTTCAAAAGAGCTTGCAATGACGCAAATATATTGCAAGAGTTAAAACGAAGACAGTATTTTGAAAGCAAGTCCGATAAAAAAAGAAGAAAAAAACGTGAGGCTATTGCCGAAGCGAGACGACAGGGAAGAAAAGAATATAGAGGTTAAAAACTGATGGCTAAAAATGTGAGTATTGTCAGCCTTTCTCTGAATCCAGAGATGCACCAAAGGCTCAAGCGTTGCGCTAAACAAAAAGGCGATTCTGTCTCTAAAGTTGTTAGAGACTTAATTGATAAGTATTTGATAAGCGATGACGATGTTATTCCGGTTATTTTAAAAATACCTGTGGAATTTAAAGGTGACAGTAAAGAGCTTGAGAAGTGGCTTGACATTAAGGTCAATGCTATTTTGCAGGTGTTGGGTAAATGAAGTTAGTTGAAATTGATGAGATCCCAACCACATGTGATGAAATTCCGCTTGATGATTTGTTAAAAGTTTATGCATCATGTTTAATGATGTTGTCAATCTGCAAAGAAAGCAACGGGGTTGGTCTTTCTGCTTTTCAAGTTGGAATTCCGTGGAAGTTGTTTGTTGTCAATTATGCTGGACTTGAAGGGTTTTATATTGATTGTGAGTATGAGGCTCTTGAAGATGAAAAAATAAGCTCTATTGAAGGGTGTCTGTCCCTTCTTAATGAAGATGGTTCTTGTAAGAGATTTAAAGTTGAGCGGGATCGGCGTGTTAGAATAATTGGTAAAAAATTGGTTTTATCTGATGGATCTGTTGGTTTGGCTGTTCATGATGTTGATATGGACTTGGATGGTGCGATAAGTATAATATTTCAACATGAGATTGACCATCATCATGGAATATTAATTAGTGATCATGGTGACGAATATTACATTCATGGGGTGAGCTAATATGCCTTTGTCTAAAGACCAAGTTTCAGATGTGTGCTTATTAGGTCAAGGAACTCAGCAGTGTAGGTACTTGGCGGAAGATGATGTAGTTAGAAATATGTTTTATTGTTTGAAAAAGTCAAAAGATAAGAAGGACAAGATAGATGTGGAAGTTTCATCTCTTGTTAAAGATTTGAAAAGAAAAGGCAAAGACATCGACGCCCAGAATATTCCGGTAGGAAATAATTGTAGTGGATATATCATATTAAAGCATATAGAACAAGGGTACGATGTTAAATGAAACTTTATTTAATTTAGTCACATTTAATTTAGCCATGGCTTTTTTAAATGAAATTTTATATAGATTTTTTCATAATAAGATAAATCTTTGGTGTGTGTATTGTTCTTTGGGAACATCTATTATTTGTTTAATTTATTTATTTATTTTAGGTTGAATGAAATGGAAAAGTTGACTGTTTTGATGTGTGACATCTATTTGCTTGGCGCCATAATCGGCCTCGCAATCCCGGTACTTTTGAGTGTCTTCGGGGAAAAACAAGTTTAGTTGTCTTTCTTTTGAGCTTTAACCATCAAGTGATATACTTTGGCTTCTACATTGGTATGCCTAGCGGCCAAGAACACTTTGTCTTCAAGTGCGGGATCTTTTTTTCCGACTATTTCTTGAGCTAGAATTTCGGCAACCTTTTCTGATTTTTTAGCTTTATCTCTATAGTGCCAAAGCAACATGCCTACAATGGAAAGGGAAAACACCATTATAAGCGCCCCATCTCCTTGTAGTATTTGAATGCCGGAATTGTTATTAGATGATAATCTGGCATTTAAGTTAACCCATCCTTGTTGCAAGGCTTCTAATTCGCTATCAGTGATGGTGTTTTCTGCTCTTAAGTTGCCTAATTCGGTTGATATTCCGTTTTGAATGCTTCTTATTTCATCTATTTTTCCATTTTGATTATCAATATGTTCTTCCTGTCGAGGGGATAGATTGTTGCATCCGCTCACCGCCACTAGTGAAATTACAAATATTAATGATAAAATGATTTTTTGCATGTTTGCTCCTACATTTATGTATTGACTTGAGTCTTAATTTGCATTTTAATTGCAAAATGTTTCAACAGTGATAAAATTTAGGAGAAGTTTAAATGGATTTGCAACCTGCTGTTTACGAAAGTAGTTTTTTAAAAAATAACGCTCTTGATTTTGCTGAAGACATTAGGAATTTGTCTAAAGAGTATATTGCTAATTTCTTCAAGTATGAAGAAATACATTTGGGTGGTAAAATTCCTAATGAAATTATGCATTCTTCTAATTATATTGATCTTGTAATTAATGCCGATATTACTTCTGGGGTAGCTGCGATTTATAAGGCATTAGAGAAATATGAATTAGATGAGGAAGAACAAATTAAATTAGTTTTAGGCATTTTGAATAAGTGTGCCAGTCGAGGGGTGCCTAAATTTTTTGCCGCAGGGGTAACAATTATGTACATGGAGATTTGTAAGGGTGTTGAAGTTTCTGAATTAGTAGAATAAAATGAGTTCTGATCATAATTTATTATTTTTGTCTGGTAGGTTTTTAGAGATCAATTTATCAAAAGACAAAATGTATTTATTTAAATATTTTAAAGCCGATGCGCAAAAGCAGTTTGTGGTTTATTATTTAGAATTTGGAGAATTGACTCATTTTGTTGATCACACTGGTTATAAGATTACAAAGAGATGGCTGTTTAAATTACAGTCCAAACTTTTGAAGCTTTTAGAAGTTCATAATAAATTTAAACAAGAAATGGACACAGAAAACTTGGCTTTGTTAAAGATGGGCAAATATGACTTGGGAAATTAAAAGAGGGTTTCTTCCTGGCAATGATCCTTTAATTAGTTCCGATGATCTTAAAGATTTGGATGAATTGGGGAAGAACATCCCTGAGTGGATGAGCCAAAGGAGAGTTAGGGAAGAGTTGGTGCATGGGTTAAGAGAAGCGATTGATCTCAGCCGAGGGTCGTGGCGAAGTGGTGATGAATTAGAACATGCAATGCGACTTTATTCGTATTTTGCTAGTTCTTACGTTTTTGCAACTAATGAAGAACCGGCATCCAGAATCCCTAAGGAGATATCAGTTCCTTTGGTCGATCTTGCAGGCGTAGTTGGACGAAAGCCAATTCTTTCTTATGCTTCCTATTGTCTTTATAATTGGAAAAAACTTGATCCCAACAAAGATATAGTTGTAGATAATTTAGATTTAATTCAATATTTTACACATGGAGATAATTCAAGTCATGAGGCGTGGTTTATATTAGTTCATGTAGATATTGAGGCTCGTGCGGCTGAAGGCATTGGTGCCATAATAGATTATTTTTCTGATCCCACCGAAGTTCTTTCTGATTGTTTATCTAAGTTGAAATTGAGTTTTCAAAAAGTAAACGCAACTATGTTGCGGATGGCAGAGGGGTGTTCTCCTGATTTTTATTATAATAAGGTTAGACCTTATATTTTCAGTTTTGAGAATGTAGTTTATGAAGATTGCTTTGATAATAAGCCTCAAACATTTCGTGGAGAAACGGGGGCACAAAGTTCTATTGTTCCGGCTGTAATTGCTGCATTAGGAATTAAACACAAAGAATCTATTTTGACAAAACATCTTGATGTAATGAGAGATTATATGCCTCCATTTCATCGTAATTTTATTTTAGAGCAAGAAAACGACAGGAATTTAAGAGATTTTGTAAAAACTGATGAGGAAAAACATCTTTATAATGATTGCGTACAGGAGGTATTAGATTTTAGGAAGACACATTTAGAGTATGCCATAAATTATATTCATAAAAAAGTTGATAATCCGAAAGGGACGGGAGGAACTCCTTATATGGAGTGGCTTTCTAAGCTAGTTGATGAGACTGAAAATTTTTTAATTGAATAACAATATATATTTTTATGGATATAATTAGTTTTAAAGATTGGATTTTGGCACAAGAATCCAGTCCTTTCACCAGACGAAGACGTGCAGCGGCTTTGGGATTGGCTCCGCCAATACCAGCGGCGTCGGTGCATAGTCATGGAACCGCACACCCTTTTGAGGTTGAAATGCTTGTAAAAGCAAATAAAAAGCCAAAGAAGAAGAGGAACAAAAAAAAGAATAAATAAGAAGGCTTTCTCTCTTATTGGGTGAAAGATATAAAAGGTAAAAATAGTGTTGTGAGCCGTATAGTATTTTACATACAGTTAGTTTTTATTTCCTTGGTTGCATCATATGACTCATATCTTGCCGTCAAGCTTAGAGATACTCTATATAGTGCAGAACTTAACCCGTTAGGTCGGATGCTTATTAGGATGGACAATGGAGATGTTGCTCTCTTTATGGGGGCAAAGATGTTGGGAACGATTTTTGTCTTGGGTATTCTTCTTTTTTTATATTATTATAAAGAAAGTTGGGCTGGCGCACACAAGGTGAGAAATTGGGCCTTGCCAGTCACTGCTTTTGTTACGCTAGTTCAAGTAATGGTTTTATGTTTTTTATGTTCTTAAAATGAAATTAAGCGGAAATAACAAAAACGTAAGAGATGTAAAATCTTCTATAGAAGTTTTTCTTGAGGAAGAAGAAACTCTGGTTGTTGCTGTGGCAGTTAGTGAAAATGAAGACGATAATAAAGTTTGTCGTATAAAGTGCGATGGGATAGCAATTGGGGGATATGCTTATGATTCATCTTCTGATGTGTGCTATGTGGAAGGTTGCGACCACATATTGTTGGGCTTAATACCTATTTCATTTACTATGAAAATTAAGGGTGTTTCTAGATACCAAATTTCCATTCCTCTTCCTGAGCCTGTTGTCAAAAGGCATCTTGATGCCGGTCAAAAGAGATTGCTGAAAAACTTTTCTTCTAGATTTAGTCAAGATAAATATAAAATAGATTTTTTTCAGATGACAGGGGTTAATTCGTGACAAAAAAAATTGTTCATCCTAGAAATGTCCCCTCGAAGCATGACTACTATATGGGACAGGCTTTTTGGGCTTCATCTAGATCAAAAGATCCTCGGACTCAATGTGGGGCGGTAATAGTTAGTGATGAAAATCGTCCTCTGGGTATGGGATATAATGGCCCGCCTAAAAAAATTGATGATTCTAAAATGGATTGGGGACGAAAAAACGAGACAAAACATACTGCTTTGGATCGTGCGGGAAAGTACCCATTGATTAAGCACGCAGAAGAGAATGCCATTAAATATTCGTCCGAATGCCTTTCAGGGGCGACGTTATATGTTACTGGTCCACCGTGTTCTAATTGTATGTTAAGTATTGTTGACGAGGAAATTTCAAAAGTGATTTATTTTCCTTATTTGTCCTCAGATTCGGGTTCTATGTTGGCCGATAGTGATGACTGGGAGATATGTCAAGATATTGCTCGGTTGGGGCATGTTGGGATTGTTGCTTTTGAAGGCAATTTAAATTGGATGCGGGATCAAATGGAAATGTTCAACAACATGGGCATATTTAAGAGTCTTAAAAATTAGAAGTTATTCATTGCTATATATAATAGCATGATTAACTATCCATCGAATACCTCTGGTAGCTGCAATAATAAAACGGGTTGTCCTACAACTTCGTATTGCCCTGATTTTCAAATTAAAAGGTTTGATACCAAGCCTTCATTCAAGGTGTCTCTTGTAGACTGTAAAGGCCCTTTGAACATTCATGGGCTTATCGCAGAAGCCAATATGTGGGCTGAGGCCAAGTTAAAGAGCGCACTCACAGCAGGCACCCAAGCGACAGGCACAGTCACTATTGTTGAAGAAGCAAATTTGGTTGCAACCACTCATTATATTACCATTACTACGACTGACGGAACTGTAATAACGGCAACAGTTACAGCAAATGGAGGAGCTACCACAACCACTAATACAAATTCTCCAACTTGGGCAATAGTGGATGCCAGCGAAGCCTCTACTGCTGTTAATTTGGCAACTTGTTTAAATGCCAATTCTAAATTGATTGCTACTGCCAGCAATGGAGTGGTGACAATAACACAACTTGCTTCTGGTACTGCTGGAAATGCAGCTATTGCTTTGACCGATCCTGCTGCTGGTATGTCTAAAGTTGATTTTACAGGAGGAGTAGATCCTAGTCTTTCTTTAAGTTTGGCTGATAATATTGGTTTTGAACAGGTAATGGTTGGCGATGTCATAATTATGGAACGTGCTCGACGGCCTGAGCACATGTTGGTAAAGGCCTTTGATGAAACAAATAGTTTGATTAGCGTCCAAAGGTCTTATAACGACACAGAGGCTTTTGCATGGAAGAAGGGTTCCAAATTAAAAATATTTAGAGTTTTAAATTCTTCTGCTGATGTTGAGTTGGTTTTTGAAGATGTTATTCAAGTAGATGGAACTTCAAAAAGCACTCTTGTTGAGGCCGATGTCCTTTATGATTGGAAAGCCAATGACACTTGCTTGTCTGGTTGCTATTTATTTGAATTTAAATTGATTAAAATGCAGGAGATATTATACTTTTTGCAAGGAGGAAGTTGGGCGGGAGAAACTCATCAAGTATCCGGTGTATATTATACGGGTACCTCCGCAACAGATAGTTCTGTTCCGTTGTCGTATGATCCTGAAACGGGAACTTTTTTGCTTCCTTCTACTCAATGGACTGGAAACAATCATGTGGTTGATCCAGATTATAAGACGGGCACATCAGAAAATGATGGATCGGTCGTATTAAACACGACTGGAGTTGAATCTGATAATTCTGTAGTATATGGCCAAGCCTTTACTGATTCGTCATTTGCGGTGACTGATTTTGGCTGTGGTCTTTCGGATGGGGTAGAATGGGTGCGCAGTTACCCCAAAAATAAGGAAGGTTTTTTTGTTGAAATAACAAGTTCGCCAATTTCGGAGAACTATTAATATTAACTTGGAGGATAGATGCCTTCCGTATCTGATTTTTTAATCGAGCGGCTAGAGAACGCTAAGGTCGGGCATGTCTTTGGTCTGCCTGGGGATTATGTATTAAATTTTTACAATAAGCTTTCCAAGTCTAAAGATATAAATCTTATAAATACAACCGATGAAAGCCATGCTGGATTTGCTGCTGACGCTTATTCTCGGATTAAAGGAATTGGCTGTGTTTGTGTGACTTATAGCGTTGGTGGATTGAAGGTAGTTAACGCCACCGCTTGTGCCTTTGCTGAGAAATCTCCATTGATAGTTATATGTGGGTCTCCTGGGGTTAAGGAGCGTGAGAGCGGAGTTCTTTTGCATCATATGGTTAGAAGTTTTGAGAGTCAAAAAGAAGTATTTGACAACATAACATGTGCAAGTGTAGTTCTAGACAATCCTGCGACTGCTGGTTACGAAATTGATAGGGTTTTCGAGGCTCTTCATTATTACAAGCAACCAATATACATTGAGCTTCCACGAGATATAGCCGACAAGCCAATTGGGTATGATGTCAAGCTTGGAACTCCTAAATCCCCTGAAAGTGATGTTCAGAATTTAAATGAATCTCTTGAGGAGGTTGTTGATTGGATTGAGGGTGCTGAAAATCCTGTTATTTTAGCCGGTGTTGAACTTGCTCGTTTTGGCCTTGGAAAGGAATTGGTTCGATTCGCAGAGAAGACCAATATACCCATCGCAAGCACATTATTGAGCAAGTCAGTAATAAGTGAAACTCACCCTTTGTTTTTAGGAGTTTATGCAGGCAACACTAGTGAACAATTGGTTAAAGAGTCCGTTGAAAATTCTGATTGTCTTTTAATGTTTGGAGCAATGTTGACTGATATGACGCTTGGTTTTATGCCATCCAAGTTCAAAAAAAGGAGAACGGTTTCTTGCTCTATTGATTCTTTGAAAGTTAAAAATCATGTTTATACAGATGTTGTTTTTGAGGATTTTGTTTGTGGTTTGTTTAAATCTGAAATAACTAAAAAGCCCAACCCTGACGTTCCTAAGATTAAAGTTAAAAAATATAAATCTGTGAAAAACAATGCTTTGACTTCAACTAGAATTTTTGAAAAAATAGGTTCTATTCTTGACGAAAACATGGCAATAGTTTGCGATATAGGCAATTCTTTGTTTGGTGCAATTGATTTAAGAGTCCACCACAGCAATCAATTTCTTTCACCTGCTTTTTATACTTCTATGGGATTTGCCATACCTGGCATTCTTGGACTGGGGATGGCTGCTCCTAATTATAGGGCAATTGCGATATTGGGGGACGGTGCATTTCAAATGTCATGCACAGAGTTGAGTACTTGTATTGACAATGATCTTAATCCTATTATTATCGTTCTTAATAATGGGGGGTATACAACAGAAAGATTTTTGTTGGACGGTCCTTTTAATGACATTAGAAATTGGGAATATCATAAAATAACTGAAATGTTAAATGGTGGCGATGGAGTAAAGATAGAGACGGAAGGTGACTTGGACAAAGCGTTTGAGCAAGCTTTGGCAAGCAAAGAGCTTTTTATAATTAATGCTATTGTTGACCCTAAAGATATTTCCCCTGCCTTAGAAAGAATGGCAAAAGGTTTATCTAAGAGGGTGTGAATTAATGGAGATTTACGATGCAGTTTATTAAGCTGTATAATAAAATAACCTCATCAACTAAAAAGTCTAAGAAAATCAAAAAAAATGTTTTTTTAAATATTTTAGATGATTTTAATTATTCTTTTTATGAGAAGATTTTAAGTAAAGAAGAATTTCTTAGATTTTATAATTTTTTTTCTGAAATTGATGTAGATCATCCCCATTTAGAGGAATTGTTCTCACCAGTTTTGGATGATTTAAATCGAATGCACGATCTTTATGTTGCATTAAACGAACTGAATAAATGTCGCCCAACTGACTTAGATTTGTTTTTTGAATTTTGTCGGTATATTAAAACCAAAAATCGTTGGTTTGAAGTTTTAAAAAAAATAGATTCTCCATCTGTTAATCTTCTCAATATGCGATTTGTTTCGTGTAATAAAAAAAGAAATAATCTGAGACAAAATAAAAAGGTTCAAAGCATATCTTTATCAACATTGCTTTCAAGAGATTTTAGCGAATGGCAGAGTGTCTCCTCTAATTTTGATTTTTTTCATATTAATGGAAAACATTATGAGATGTATTTGTCTAAAGCCAAATCAAAAGCAAGTGTCTACGACAGGTTGGGATGTCAGTTTCTAGGGGATGAGGTAAGGAAAAATGCTAAAACTTTTGAAAACTTATATGGAGTTACAAATCATGGTTTTAGAAGAATAACTATGACTTCGGCAGCGGCTATATTGGCAAAAACTCATTCTTATGAATACGCTCCTTTTAAATCGTCAAACACAGAGTTGACGAACGCCTTGTCGTCCAGCGAAATGATTGCTTCGATTAATGTATTTAAGTCTAAGCGATTTTTAGAAATCTTAAACAATATAGTTAATTTATATTGTTCTCAAGTTGCTGCCAATGACGGAGTGATCGACCATAGCCTATTAAAACCTTTATCTTACTTAGAATCTGAACTCTATCCGACAACCTTAGAATCTGAACTCTATCCGACAACCGAAAGCTGCGAGTATAGCCCCAGATCGTATCCTTTGCATGATTTTTGGCCGTTGGCTAGCAAGAAAGTTAAAAATATCATAAATCTTTTAGAATCTCATCCCGCTACGGGGGGTAGGGCTATTTTTGATAGTTATCGTGTTATAACTCCTAGTTTTTTTTTGAAATTTCCTGGATCGCACGCTCAGTTAAGTAAGAAGTTAACGGATTTCGTTTTAACCATAAGTGAAATTATAAATCCTATAATTCTTGGTGAAAAAAATGGGAAATGTTACTTTGTAAGTTATTGGCATTGATAAAAATTAGGGGTTAAATATGTTTCCTGTAGAAATATCCGAGAAGGCTGCATCTGAAATAAAAAAAGTAATGGAAGAGCAATCTTTAGAAAATTCTGCCCTTCGTATCGGACTTCAAGGTGGCGGCTGCTCTGGATTTCAGTATCTTCTTAATTTTATAAAAGAAGAAGAGGCGTCTGAGGATGAAGATTATGTTGATCAACAAGGAGATATTAAAGTTGTTGTCGATAAAAAGAGTGCAACCTATTTGCAAGGGACAGTCATAGACTTTTATAGCGGAATTGATAAGCGTGGGTTTGTTTTTAACAATCCAGGCGCTGCCAAGTCTTGCGGATGTGGGTCAAGTTTTTCTCCTAAGGAGTCTGGTGATGGTAGTGATGGTGCTGAGTCTGGCGGTTGTGGAACCGGCGGTTGTAGCACAGGTGGTTGCGGATGATGGTAAAACGAATCGTTTGAATGTTGAGGATTAAAAAATGTATATCGGTATGAATTATGTTAATGGCGAATTTTTGCCAAATCGTTCTGACTTTTCTGTCAGTAGCCCAGCCAATGGAAGTCATTTAGGTGAATTTCCTTTAACTAGGAAAGGTGAAGTTTCTGATGCCGTAGCTGTTGCGAAACAGTCTTTTAAAAGTTGGAAACATGTCAGTAGAGTTAATCGGGCTGATCTTTTTGATAGATTATCTCAATTGATTAAGAGAGATACTTCTGCGTTGGCGGATGTTATTTCCTATGAAACAGGTAAAAACAGAAATGAATCATATGCCGAAGTGATAGAGTCCTTGCATATGTGTCAGTATGTTGCGGGATCAGGGAGACTTCCATATGGAAAGTTGGTTGGTTCCGAGTTGGCAAGTAAATCAGCAAGGGTTTTTCGCAAGCCCAAAGGTGTTGTGGCAGTAATTTCTCCATGGAATTTTCCATTGGCCATTGGTTCTTTTTGGTCTGCGGCACCTGCAATTGCAGAGGGCAATTGTGTGGTACACAAGCCTAGCGAATTAACGCCAATGACATCGCAAATGGCGGCCAAATTGTATGGTGAAGCTGGGTTCCCTGATGGGGTTTATAATTTGATACACGGTGCGGAAGAAACAGGTAAAAATTTAGTTTCTAATCATGATGTCTCTTGCATATTATTCACAGGCAGTGCGGAAGTAGGACAGGAGATAAGAAAACATTGTGCGACAACATGGCATAAGACCTGTTCTTGTGAGATGGGCAGCAAATCAGCCACGATGGTTTTTGAAGATGGGAATTTTGATCTTGCCACAGAAGTTTCTGTAGCCAGTGCATTTAAATTGTCGGGACAAAGATGTGTTTCTTCAAGCAGAATATTAATTCAAAGAAGTATTTATGATAAGTTTTGTTCTGCCTTTGCTAAGGCAGCATCTCAACTCCGCACAGGAGATGTGTTTTTAGATGATGATGTATATTATGGGCCTTTAATTTCTCATGATGCTTTGGAGAAAGTTGAAAGTTATAATTCTCAAGTTAGATCTGCAAGTGAATCTAGTGAAGATGTTAATGTTCTTTTGGACAGCCGAGACGGTCACTTTCAAACATCCGATGGTAATTTCTTGTCGCCATTCGTTTATCAAGCAGAATGGTGGAATGATGTTGATGAATTAGGATGCAAGGCGTGCACAAGATCTTATTTGAAAGAAGAGGTGTTTGGGCCTCATGTGGCGTTGGTTCCTTTTGATGATTTGAATGATGCCATTAAAATTTATAATGACACCCCATATGGATTGGCTTTGGGGGCTGTCACCGACGATTTTAGAAAACATCGCATTCTTGAGGAAGAATGTAATACTGGCATGTTGTACATCAATGGTGGTAGCATTGCCGCAGAGAGTCATTTGCCGTTTGGAGGTATTGGAAAAAGCGGCAATGGCTGGAAGTCTGCCGCAGGTACATATCAGGCGGTCACAGAAGAAATATCTGTTACTACTAACTATGAAAAAGAAGTTGAGTGGGCACAGGGGATGAAAAGCTAATGAAAAATATTGGTATAATTGGGCAAGGATTTGTTGGCACGGCGATTCGTGATGGATTGGTGCATGCTTTTGATGTAGTGACTTATGATAAAAAATATCCTGATCCTACTGTAAGGGTTTGGCCAAAAAAACAGACTGTTGTTCATTATGAAGAAGATGTTGAATCTTATTCGTGTCCAACTAAAGATAAAAACCCTATAAAGAAAATCGTTGAAGATGTTGATGGGCCAATTTTCGTTGCGGTACCAACTCCTATGAAGAAGGATGCTACTTGTGACTTAAGCATTGTTGAATCTGTTGTTTCTGAGTTAGATAGCCTTGGCGAGTCTGTTGGCAAGAAAATTGTTGTTGTAATTAAATCTACGGTCATTCCAGGCACGACCGAGGCGTTTAATAAAAAATATAAAAATGTTTATGTTTGTTACAACCCAGAGTTCCTAGTTGAAAAAACAGCGTTAGAAGATTTTAAATCACAGGATAGAATCATTGTCGGTGGGCCTAGGAAGGCAACAAAAGTCATAAAGCAATTGTATGCAACTGCTTATCCCAATGTTCCGGTGACCAAGACTAGTTCCACAATAGCAGAGCTAGTCAAATATACTACAAATTGTTTTTTAGCAACTAAGGTTTCTTTTGCTAATGAAATTAAGCAAGTTTGTGATTCTTTGGATGTAGATTATGACAAGGTAGTAGAATATGCAGTCAAAGATAAAAGATTGGGTAGCTCTCATTGGTCTGTGCCTGGTCCTGATGGAAAAATGGGTTTTGGGGGGTCTTGTTTTCCGAAAGATTTAAATGCCTTATTGTCTAAGGCATATGAACTTGATGTAAAATGCAACACACTTTATGGCGCATGGTTAACTAATTTAGAAGTACGTCCTGAAAAGGATTGGGAAAACTTGATTGGCCGTGCAGTTTCAGAAAGAGATTAGTTATGCCTAATAAATTTTATTATTTTGAAGAGAAGGATTTAGTGGATATTCTTGACAAGGTTTATGAAGAGGGGTGGAGTGGCTCGTTGGAACTTAAAGAATCTTTTATTTCCGACATATTAAAAGAGCATTGCAAAGAACCAGAGGTTTCTATAAAATCAAATGTCATCGAGGACGGTGAAACTAGAATTTACGAGACGACTTCGATAACAACTGAATATTTTAATAATCCACAAATGTTACTTAATTTTGAAGATGTGGATTATAGAAGTAATGACATTCGAATGGATGCGAAAGACATTAATCAGTTTACCGCCATAGCAGGTTCTTGGCCTACGGATACGTTCTGGACTGATACTAAGACTGATACTATGAAACCGCAGTCTTCTTGGGAAGAGTTTCATTCTGACGGAATTAACAACTTAAACAATCAATGGAGAATAAAATGAGTAATCTGACGGATGCTGAAGGCAATGTGTTGAGTAACGTTCCTTCAATTAAGAATATTGTACCAACGGGGAGAGGCGTTTTAGTGGAGATGCTTACGGCGCAAGAGGCGTTAGGAACATCTTTGGTTGTTCAAGACGATGTGCAACTGGGCGCTCCTCAGGCGTACATTTTGCATATGGGGCCACATGTTGAAGGTAAAGACTTTGGCATGAAGGTTGGTGATCGTGTCCTCTTGCAGGGAACTTTTGTGCCTCTTCCTGAGTATGATGATAGTCATCGTCCTAAAGGCATTGTGCAGCCTGAGAACATTAAGGCTATTATTGAAGAATAATGGATCATTATGAAGTTCTTGGGGTTTCAAAAGAAGCAACTTTTGATGAAATCAAGTCTGCGTATCGCACGTTAGCAAGAAAGTATCATCCTGATACAAATAAAGATTTTGATGCTGTTGATCAATTCAAGCAAGTAAATGAAGCGCATCATGTTTTGGGCGACCCGGACAGGCGGTTGAAATATGATAAAAGGGGTTCCCATGTTGGGAATCCCTTTTATTCTTCGTGGAGTGATATTAGTGTTCGTGGTAGAGATGTTTCTTCTGAAATCACCATTTCTTTAAATGATGTTTTTTTTGGATGTAAAAAAGAAGTAACTTATAAGAGAGCAAATTTTTGTGATAAGTGTAACGGACATGGTGCGGAGGAATGTTTGGCGTGTTTTTCTTGCAAAGGAAAAGGGCTGGTACAGGTATCGAATCCGCCATTTTTAATGCAGGTTACTTGCCCTGATTGTGTGGGCGTAGGGGTTATGAGAAAAGGGGTTTGTTCTAAATGCGACTCTAAAGGTGAATTTTTATTAGATGATCGCTCAATTAGTGTCAGTATCCCTAAAGGAATTCTGGAAGGGTCTAAACTTAAGGTTAAGGGTCAAGGAAATATTGGGAAAGAAACAAATGGCGATCTCTATTTAACTGTTAATGTAGAAAATCATCCTATTTTTTTTAGAGATAATAAGAATTTGATTTTGGATGTACCTGTTTCTTACACTCAATTGGTATTAGGAGACAAATTAGAAATCCCCACATTGAATAGCGGAAAGGTGTCCATCAATGTTCCTGCCGGGACTGCGAATAGAACTAAATTTAGACTCAAGGGTCTTGGTTTTCCTGATGCTCGTCATGGGGGAGTGGGAGATCTTATAGTAGACGTTGTTTTGGAGGTTCCTAAAAAAATAAATGAAAAGTATGAGAAGATTTTGATTGAACTTTCTAAATTAGAATAAAAGGTAAAAAAATGAAGATTTTAAAATTGAGCGTTGTTTTTCTGTACTTGGTGCTGATATCAGGAGTATTACTTTATCCAAGACTTGTAGATAAAATCCAATCAGATGCTGTTAGAGGGACGATTGAAGAGATCAAACGAAGTTATTCTCCATCTCCTTATGGCCCAGGACTTGATCCTGATAAAGTTGATGTAATTAGAATCAAAGAAGGGACTGATGATTAATGGTAGGTTTTTTTAAATATGGCGTTGCCAACAACTCCGTAGTCTCCAACGCCATATTGAACTAGAACGTCATTGATTTTACCTTGCAATAAGTTATTTGACCAAGAAACTTTAACTTGGAATGGCTCATTCATTATTTTTGCAAAAACAGGAATGTTTTTCTTCGCAGCGATTCCTGTTTTTAAAACATCGTAAGTTTGTTTAAATCTATCGGCAGGAATTGGCCATTGTTCGCCTTCCGTACCTGTCATGATGGCGTCTCCAACTTTTGAATTAACAGGCCCTTCTTTTGTCTGAATTGTTGCGTCCGCTTCTGCTGTTCTAAAATTTAATGGAATTGGTTTCTTTGATGTTTTAAAACCATTTGGGTCTTTTGATAGGTCAGGATTTTCATCTAGTCCAATTGTTTTGGCTGGCACTGCTGGCTTCGCTCCTGGCACTGCTGGCTTCGCTCCTGGCACTGCTGGCTTCGCTCCTGGCACTGCTGGCTTCACCACTGGCTTCGCTGCTGTGACTGCTGGCCTTGTCGTTGCTCGACGAATGTCGGCTTGCTCCGACACTTTGCTTTGCTCAATGATTTGATTTAGATTATAAAAGTTCATAAACTTATCCTTAAAGGACAGTGATATCAATTATTTTAGATAATGAATCTGTTAGATCATCAGGTCTTCTTTGGAATATTACGTTCATAATTCTTCCCGTTTGCGGTGTTCTTCCTTTAATTTTTTTGAATTCATCCCAAGATAAATAAAGTTGTGTGCCGTCTTTTAGTTTTATAGATATTGGGGTCTTTTTTTCTTGGATGATTATTATTTCACTTGTTTTTACGACAGATGGCAATACTAAGTCTGTACTGGGGAGGTGCAGAGGTCTCCCTGTCATGGAAAAAGTACTGCTTTGTTCACTTCCTGACATATCGCTAGAAACGAATGCCCCTCCTGACAAAGATGCGCCAGGGACATTTGTTTCATTAATGAATTCTTTGAAATTTAGTTTCATTACTCTACTAACTTATAATTAAACACTAACATATTTATGGTTTCATGGACAATAAAGAAAAAAAAGTTGATAGTAAGGAAGATGTTGATAGTAAGGAAGATGTTGATAGTAAGGAAGATGTTGATAGTAAGGAAGATGTT
>Ga0302132_10000008_pt1 | contig 88393 bp, 70 predicted proteins | sample CB9_321_MG_FD_203113 | JGI IMG/M metagenome (GOLD analysis project Ga0302132, IMG submission 203113) | Marine microbial communities from Western Arctic Ocean, Canada - CB9_32.1 | ecosystem: Environmental > Aquatic > Marine > Oceanic | place: Canada: Western Arctic Ocean | collected 2017-09-19
TGTGGTGTCGATCGCGATGGTTCCATCAGCGGCAGCCCCCGAGGGCTCTCCGCTGGTAACCAGGTTGACAACACCGGCGGTGCTGGCATCGAGAGCGTCATCCGTTTTCAGGGTGTTGGCAGCAGAACGGTACAGAGTGACATCACCGGCAGCATCGCCAGAGCCCCAGGTGATCTTGCCGCCGGCATCAATCCTGACTCGTGGCTCAGAATCCCCATCGACCTTGACCCCGACCGCCTGCGACGATGCTGCTGCGAGTTCCTCAACGGAGATAGAGGTTTTGAATTTCTGAGCCACGGCCTCGACCGTACCTTTCTAATCCGCGCTCCTCAGAGCGCTATGAGATTGCCTTAGCCAGTAACAATAGCGACGTAGGCGTTGCTGGCCGGAGCAGTGGAGAAAGTAACAGTGGCCGTGTCAGTAGATGTACGAACGACATCTGCGATAACCGTGTCGTAACTGGCCGCGTCGTAAACCTGGATGATTACATCGCGTGTTCCCATGTTGTGAGTGATCACAAATGCTGTTGCACTACCGTCGCCGATAGTGTCGCTCGCAATGCGAGCAGTTGTTGGCGTGCTGGTTGTCAGACCGGAAGCCGAGACAGCGAGACCGGTAACTGAGAGAACGCCAGATGTGAATGTAATGCCGTGACCAGCAGTACTGCTTGCCAATGCAACATCGTCTGCATTGATAGTGATGCCGTCTCCGGCTCCAACGGCGAGAACGCCGCTGGTGAAAGTTAGACCTGCGCCGCCGGTGCTACTGGCGAGAGCAACATCATCGGCATTGATAGTGATGCCGTCTCCGGATCCGACCGCGAGGACGCCGCTGGTGAAAGTTAGACCTGCGCCACCGGTGGTGGTTGCCAATGCGACATCGTTGGCGTTGACCGTGATGCCGTCTCCGGCCCCAACTGCAACAATGCCAGTTGTGAAGGTGAGACCAGCACCACCTATGGCGGCCTGAAGGGCGAGGCCGCTGGCACTTGTACCCAGACCACTGATCCCTGGATCGATTTCGATTTCGAGGTCGTCGCTGGTGATGACAATGCCGCCGGTACCAGCCACATTGACGTTGAGTACGTCGCCGGTCTTACTGAGGCCGTCACCGGCAAAGATTGTGCCAGCAACCGAGAAGAGGGCGAAGGTCAGGGCAGTTGTGCCGACAGTAATGTCACCGTCGTTGGTCATCACCCAGCCGGAATCAGCGTTCGTTGTACCTTCTTCAACGAAGGTGAACATTCCCGGCGTCATCTCCGTGTTGGAGTCAGCGTCAGTTGACCTGCTCGGTGAGCCAGAAGCGGCGACGATGTAGATGCCGTTCTCGGCACCAGTACCCTGGTTTTTGACCAGAACCCTGTCGCCGGTGGCCAGCGTTACACCATCGAGGGTGTCACCATTTTCGAGGTCACTTGACAGAGTGAGGGCAGCCGTAGTAGCGGCTACGACGGATGCCTTGACATCAAGTCCGGTGCGGGCGGCGTCGACGTAAGCCTTGTTGGCGGCATCCAGGTCTGCGGAAGGGGTCGAAACCTGTATACGACCGCTGCCGTCACGCAGGACGAGAGTGGAGTTGGTGTTGGTGCTTGTGGCGTTGTCGAGTTTCGTTTTGTCGGCGCCAGTCAGAAGACCGGAATCTCCGCCATTGACAACGTTCGCAATTGAATAGGTGGCCGTACCGTTGGCTTCGGAAACGGTCAGCGCATTCGTACCACTGGCAAGGGCGTGAATTGTTTTCCGGAACGAAGCACCAGCATAGAATTTAATAACATCTTCGGTCGTGTTGTAAATCATCCGACCTTCGAAGTTGCCAGAAGCAGGATCAGACGCGAGTGCCTCGAGTCGACCGTTCAGAATCTGGTTCTGATTAAGGTCAAGATTGGTAACGAACTTTGTGGCCATTTGCCCTGCCTTATGTCAAATACGCGTATCCGGCGAACGCTGCCGTGAACGCCACAGTGATACTGGTCGTGCTGTTATATGTTACATCACCGACAACATGGGTATCCGAAGTGTCGACGATAGTAACTGATGGTTTTCCTGTTAAATCATGGACGATTGCCCATGTGGTGGCAGGGACTGCCTGTGTATGTGTGTACCGGCGAATGATTGCTACTGACGGAACGGCGCCAGTTCGCACTGCAACCAGATTGGCGGTTTCTGAGTCAACAATAACTTGATTGGCGGTGCTTTCATCGATGGTGACGTTATTAGTCGTCATCGGGTAACCTCAGGTATCAAAGTAAATGTTCCTTTGATTACTTTAGAAACGGTTCCCGTTGCACCAGTGTCGATGATCTCAAGATCGTAAACTCCGTTCGAATCAAGTGCTGCGGTTTGTGTGGCCGTCATGAGGAGATCAATTCTTCCTTTGTCCGCACTGCCCAACGATTCGACGACGATTCCACCATTCTCAGTAGTGATCTCAATCATGTAGGCTGCATCTTCTATTAGCCTGCGCACCTGCATGCGTGCGGTATAGCCGTTTAGATCCCAGGGCAGGTATGTTTCACCTGAAGGGTCATTGGCTAAATCGGGGTATTCGAGACTAATCACTCGATACATCGTTGACCCCTGTTCGGTCAGCATGTTGTAAGTTCCAGCAAGCATTAAGGCCGCTCTCCTTGATCATCTACCCACATTGTAGATGAGGAAAGCGGCCCCAATGGCTTAGTTCGTTGGTTAAACGGTCGAAGCCGAATCCTTGTTGGGTCCAACACCCTTGAATCCCATTGCCATAGCAACAGAAAGGGCAACGGCGACAGCACCTGCTTTGAGGTTATCGACGTTACTGAACCCATCAAAATCCGCTCCGGTTGCCATCCATACACCCAGGTAAGCCTGGATAAATGTTCGGGCAGCCCGTTCGATTGCATCTTTCCAAAAACTCATGGAGGTAGCCTTTCGAAGGTGGATGTGACAGTGAGTACCTTATGGGGTACTCGCCTTCCATTTTACCACCTTCGAGAAATCAGTAGACTTCCATGTAGATCAACATGCGCGGAACACGACTCTCAACAGCCTGAACTTCGGCATAAGTTCCCATACGAACCCATGCAGAACCGTCGTAATAAGTGATTTGGTTGACATCTTTCAGGTATACGGTCATACCTTCAGTTGCTCCAGGGCCTGCTGCAAGGTCGGAGTCTCGGTCTGAAGAGTCGTCGAATACCATAACTGCCTGTTCGGCCAGGTATTCGTTGACATCTGTAGCCTGCAAAACGTCACCGGTTGTCCAGGTTTTAATTCCTCTTGATGGCATGTTTGAGCCTCCTATTAACTAACAGAGTAACACTTAGGATGCGAGGTAGCGGACGATTACGATCCCGATGTAGTCAGTGACGGTACGTTGCTGTCCCCACCGGCACCGGCAGAGTTGATGGCCGCCACCGCGAACGTATACGTTGCGCCAGCGGTCAAACCGGTAGCCGAATAAGTCGTCGCTGTCGTACCGGTGTCGGCCACAACTATCGAACCATTCTTCTTGATCCGGTAGCCGGAAATGGCCGCCCCACCGGTTTCGGTTGGAGCAGTCCACGACAGACTGATTACCGTCATGGCAGGCGATCCGGCAGTCAAAGTGAGACCAGTTGGAGGACCCGGAAGTTCGGCGGCAGTTGTGAGCACGGCAGTGTTGCTGGCTGCGCCAACGCCCGCAGAGTTGATTGCCTTGACCGAATAGGTGTGCGAAACAGCACGGTCCAATCCGGTCCTGGCGTATGTGGTGGCGGTGCTGCCCGTGTTGCTGACAATCACCACATCTCCAGCCCCAGCACGGTTCTCCGTAATCTGGTAGCCGACGATTGCCGCTCCACCGGTATAGACAGGAGTAACCCACGACAGGTTGATCATGCTGGAAGGCGTAGATCCCGCCGCAGCCGTCAGGCTCGTTGGGGCATTCGAAACAATCGGATCGGTGGTTCCCGATGCGCTGGGACTTTGATCACCGGCACCGGCGCCGTTGATCGCTGCCACCGTGTAGGAATACGCGGTGCCCGGTGACCGACCCGTGTCGGTGTAGGTCAGGTTCGTGCTGCCCGTGTTGGCGACAATGATCGAACCGTCTCGCCGAATCAGATAAGCCGAAACCACGTCCCCACCGTTGTACGCGGGGGCGGGCCAGGTGAGAGTTAGTTCGGTTGACGGAGTGCCGCCGGCAGAAATACTCAGGCTTCCTGGAGCATCTGGCGGGACATACCCGCCCGGTCCACCCAGCACACCCAGTCCCAGCCGACCAAGACCGACATTGCCCAACGTAAAGGCAAAGAACAGAACCGCCATATGAAATATCTCATACCCCATTGGGGAGGCTTGGGCCACGGCATCTAAAACGTCATCAGAACTAAAGGTGCTTGCATCGAAATCTTGTGTTTCGGATCGGAGTGTTTGCACCTGGATTTTCCAAGCATGGGTACCAAAGTGCGGGATGAGTGCCACATCTTTGTTTCCCGTAAGCACCCGTTGAGCCGCAGATATCATCGCTTCTCGCGTGCCGGCCCCCCTTCCGTAATACGAATTTTCCAACTGCCATTGTAGAAAGGCGTTAATATCGGTTGAAGCGGTATAGAAATCTCGAGCGGTTCCTGCCGGCTGATCGGTTCCAACAATATTGCCTTTGAGTCCGGAGCCAGTGAATTGGGCGAGCCAATCCATGTTCCCCGCATCCGCTAAGGTCGGATCCGTCAGGGTGCTTTTCGTCCAAGGTTCAGTTCCGGTAAGGCCGGGAGCAAGTTCATCCAACTCATGGTCGAACCAGTTGCTGAACAATTGCATGACATCATTAGATGTATTCGTTAATGTATCCAGCAATTTATACATAGGAAACTGTGGATCGGACTGCTCAAAGTCCAATCTCCAGTATGCGTCCGGTATTACCGTTCTAGAAGACCGAACTACAGAATTCCTATAGAAATCAAAATGATTTATTACAGCAGGAATAGTTAGATAAATAATGTTTCCGCCATGATTTTCAAAATCAAGTTCGATCGTTCCAGTCTTGTCGCCCTCGTAACGGAAGAGTGGCCAAATGTTGCTGCGAACAGTTGAAAACTGGTCTCTGGTTGTTTTCTTCGTGTTGGCAGTCAACAACCCCATTGGCTGTCCGGTTTCGAACAGTGACGTAGTCGTATCAACATCAGTAGCACACTTCACTTGACAGTGAAATATCATTTCCCGAGCCATCAAAAACTCGGGCACAGATATGCTATTCAGATACAGCGTGACCTTACCTAGATTGGTTGGCATAATTTCCAACGCGTAATAATCGATATCCATGATCGCTGTTGGAGTATCCGTCACCCTGATGGTGGCGTTCAGCGCCTGCCATGACGTGGTGTAAACCGATGCGTCTACTCTGCTGTAATCAGAATCGTAGATATTTAAATGGTTGGCAAGACTCAAATAGTTTCTAGTCGTGGCCATGATTAAGACTCAACGGTGACCGTAATGGTGGAGTTCGCTAGGGTTAGGTCTGGCAGCGTTCCAGCGGACACAAAGTAGACATTGGGATTCGCTGCGCTGAGTAGCGCAGCATCGTTGCCGGAGTACACCGTGTCCGAGGCGGAGCCGGCTGTCGGCACGACCGTCGCTTTGGTTACGGACGACACGCCGTCGACATTTCGAATGGTGCTCATAATGTCAGAAGCCATAATTGCCTCGACCCCGCCTGCCCAGAGACCTGGAGTGAGGCTTCGCCTCAGGGCGATCTGAATATCGGTTTGCATATCAGTCGCATTCCGTCGCTTCTCTACGATCACATCAGCAACGATTTCAAGATCAATAAGCACTGGATCCACGACCGCCAATGTTAGACCGGCACTTGTTCTGTCGGCTGCCGCAATCTCAATCACGGTGCGTTCTGCCGAGGTCAGAAGTCTGTTGGGTCCATACACGACAGCAAGAACATATCCAGCGTTAACTGTCGGTCCAGATCCGAACTGATCCAATCCCCTTGCAGCCGATGTCATGGTGTTGTACACCGAGCATCGCACCGCATCGGAATGATTGGTAAGAATATAAATTTTCAATTGGTTTGTGGTGATCGAGGTCGACGACAAACCCTGCAGGTACGTCACGCAGCGATCCATGTATTTGGCATCGCTTTCAGGATTGGTTCCCACGGTGAAGGCTGGGACCGCTGCGATAACCGCACTTTGAATTTCCGGAGCAACAGACGTTGATATCACAATCTGTCCGGCCGTAGGAGTGGGGTGAACGCCCACACTCTGGGAGACCAAAGTGAAGGTCTTCGACGGATACGTTCCGGTCGCAAAGACAAGGGCTGTCGTTCCTAAAACAATTTCTCCGACATTGGTCATGTTCCAGCCAGTGCCAACCCCTGCCGTTCCTTCCGATACGGAAATGAACAGCGGCAGTTCGGCAACAGTGTCAGCATCGACCGCCCTGCTCGCAGCCCCCGAGGCAACAGCGACATAAATCCCGTTCTCGGCACCAGCAGTCTGATCTTTTAGAAGAACACGATCGCCGGTAACCAGAGTCTCACCATCAATGGTGTCACCATTCGTCAACGCTGTAGCAATGGCAACGTTGGCAGTCGATGCCACGCGAACGGCATAATGCGAAAAGGTTGCCACTTGGGTTGTCATAAACGGATAATCGACGTTCCCGCTTGGATACGAAATTGCGTATGTGAATGCGCTCGCCTTGGCAAGCGTAAACGGGAGTCCAACTTCGGGAATCTCGTTGAGCGACACGGTGACATCTACGCTGGATCGGGTGCCTTCGACTCGGGTTACCCCAACAATTCTGGAGATCCCCTCCATGAGACGATTGGGGACACGGTTGATCGCTGCCACGTTAAGCGACTGCATGTATGCGCACGCCTGAAAGAGGGCGTCCTCAACGGTTCCCTGACGTAGACGAAATTCGGGAAGAGTCAATCGCGCTAACCGAAGTGCCCCCAGATAGATGTCTGTTGGGTCGGCATCAAACGCTGTCAGGTCTACATATCTACTGAAATCAGCGGGCATTAGTCTCGCACCTTAAATCCGAACACAACTGAAACTTCTTCCTCTATGCTCAACTCGGCATCGATTCCGGTAATAGCGACTTCTGGCACATAGCGTGCGGCTTGGATCACGAACTGGCCTTTGTCTAGACTGGTGAATGAGGGGTCATAGATACCGAACGATGGAGTCAGCGGGTGACGGCCCGGCTCAGTGATAATGGCGAGTGTAAGCAACTGTTTAAAATAGTCACTAGATCCCTCGACCAGTTTCGAGAGTCCAGTATTGTCGAATTGGATGGGGAATTTGATTGTGTCCATAACCAGATTTTACCTTACTACCCCTCTAGTGCTTTGACCCGAACAGTGAGTTCCTGAATGGCTTTGATGAGTGGGGAGATCAACTCGTCGTACCGTAGTCCCTGTAGTGTGTGTTCTTCGACGGCAGGTGAGGCTGGCATTCTGACTTTGCCGTCCTCATCCAGTTTCTCAGGTTGCGCATCTGACGCTGAAATAGTCTCTTCGGTCCAGATGGCCGTGTCGGAAGCAACGTCACCTAACAGATCTCGTACTTCTTGGGCGATCAGTCCGTAGTGTGTCCGAACCCCACCGTCTATGAACTTGAATGACACGGGACGTAGTCCGTTAATAAAATCTAAACCTAAATCCGAGTCAACAATATCAGTTTTCAGAGTTTCGTCAGAAGACACATTCGGCTGATTCATGAGGTAGATGTCTTGCCAACGGTAACTGCTGGTACCAAGGTCGTAATTTTCAATCCAGCCCGCAGGAGCGACATTTGAGTTGAAATATGTGGGATCTCCAAAGGAGAGAAAGCCATACCCCCCGCCAGAATGACCACTCCAATACAGTTGGAGAACCTCTGTGTTAAAACCACCCAAGGTGGGATAGATCGTGAAGTATCGCTCCTGGTCTCCAGCGGGCGTGGTCCTTCCGGTACCACCACTAGCACCCCTGACCCGGAAAAAGGCATCCTCCCAGTTCCCGAAATGGCCACCATCGGTGCCCCAATATCCGCTATGTTCAATTGTCCACCCGGATGAAAATCCGTCGTAGACAGCAAAATCGCCACGCTTGCCCGATGCTCCGCCGCCGAGTAGTGAAGTCCGGTCCAACAGAATCGAAGCCCTATTAGAATCCGGGTGGGTAGTGGCCTCAACCCTTATCTGAGAGGACCATTGCCGCGTCTGCCCACCGACATGCAACGGATATGTAGGATCGTGAATGTTGATACCAACATGTCGATATGTTGTAGGGGTCCGCTCAGACGCAGAGAAAGAGCCAGCCAACTCGGGGTTGAAGTCCGGATTGTTTACATCAACCTTGTAATTAAAACGCCCCAAAACAAACAGTTCACTAAGTTCATTGTTTAGAAAAACGCAGAGAACCTGATCGTCAACAAGATACGGATTGCTTTCCGGGCCACGCAACGCGTTGCATTTCGAAAAAGCCTGATTACCCAAACGAGCAACGGTGATAGTCAATAACCCATTATCCGTAACCTTTTTGACTGTTCCTCGATAAACCGCACCAGGAGTAACCGGATGAGATGAACCACCATGGAAACTTGTATAAGCCATTACTGTCGGCCGCTTCCAGCGTTAGCAGACCTCATGGTTCCGGGGGACAGAGACGGATTGTTGTGAACCTTCTGCCAAGCAATGTAATGACGCTCGCGTGTCGGCGAAGTGAACGAAACTTTCACCGGCTGAGTTCCCAAATGGTCGTAGTCGACATTGGTAATCAGATACAAACCACTATGCCCATCATCCGTACCATCCATCGCGGGACCGAACATAGGGATGCCCTGCATCTGAATAGTCATACCAGGACGAAGAGACATCCCGTTCGTTCGATCAACGATCATGGACCCCTGTACCTCGAATGGGTCATTATCAGATTTCGACAACGTGGGCACCGCCAACACCTGGATGATTGCCCCCTTATCGGTGGGCCATTGCGCTGGACAATACGCCGCCAGCATCGAATGTCTCGTATTCGTTTCCGGGTTCATCACCCGCACGCGAGTACTCGAAGTCCCCCACTTCCCCAACAAGAACTTATGCGAACAAAAAAACAGTTGACCGTCTGCTTCAAAAGTCACGAATTTTGCTGCGCTAGCCATCGCCTTGAGGGCGTCCCACACGCTCGTTCCTTCTTGCCCTTCCCCGCTCCCGGTAGGGTCTGGGTTAAAGGGTTGAATGGTCTGCACGCTGTCGTCGCCCTTAGTGGTTTCTTCGACGACCGGAACCAGTCCATATTTACGCGCAGCATTTATCGCGTAAACGTGGCCCACTCCCGGAATATCCCCCGCCGGGTCGCCCTTCGGATTCGCCATGTTTCCCCGGTCTCGTTTCATCTGCTGGATTGCTTTCGTTCGCAATTCTAGCGACCAAACCGCACCCGCTCCCTGACTCGGCCCCAGACTGGATCTCCCAATCTCAAACGCCTGAGTCAAGTACGAAGTTTGACCACTAAAGAGCGGATCCTCGAATGCCATAATCTGTTTTGAGCGGTACCAAACATCGCGCGTGACCCAAAAAAAGTTGTTCTTTGCAAGATGGAAAGCGGGATCGTGAACAGTTACGTTCACCTGAGCGCATAAAGACATGCTGTAACTGACGTTGACGGAGAGTATGGCGGCATCTATTCCCGCGTCTATCTGACCCTCGTTCCAGATGAGTCCAGAATCTCTCGCCACCGCCGACGACGGCATGTCGATGTCGGGCATTTATTGACTCGACCCCCACTCGTCGTAACCGTCGTAGTCGATGGCGGCCTGGCCTCCACTGCTGTTGATGGTCGTATTGCTCGCCTGGCCCGGGTTCGCGCTCGCCCAAGCCTGATACACCTCCGGGTCAACGTCTTGGCTACCTCGGGCCTCAATCGCCTTGAGGGCCTCCGGTGACGGGCCGACTGCCGAATCCTTCGCCGCATTAGATGCGTCACTCGGCATCAACGGAACCACAATGTTGGGCTTGCCAAACCGAACCGACTTAATCGATTCGACAGGCATCTCCTGCAAAGTCAACTTGATTTGTGCAGTCGTGATTTCCTTGTTGCCCGCCTCGATTGTACGACGCATAGAACTGATAGAAAGATCACTGATAACAAACTCCAATGGTTTGCCAGTTGTCTCAGCGCGTCTCATGGAAACCCTCAAAAGTTGATCCAAGTGGAAAACAGAAATCGGATATGGCCGTTGTGCCATTCGCCGAAGAACTTCTATTTTTTCATAAATTCCGGTGACAAGACCATCCGGAAGCGAGACTCCCATGCTTGACGTTACAGTATTAGCAATCAGAAAATCCATAGAAACTTTCATAAGAGACCACGAAGAAAACTCCACGATGGGAAGATCCCCAGATCGAGGAACCTCAACCCACTGGGCTCCAAGCCCCTGATAAGAAACATTACTTGGAGCATAATCGAAATAGAATATCTCATCTTTCGCAATCCGAGGATTCAACGTATGCAACGTGTAGTTGGCAAAACTGTAGTCATGCGGGTATCTCTGCAACAACTGAGGCTTAGTCCAATGATCCAACTGAGTGTTTGGAGGGCCGCCCCTTGGACCAGAGGTTCCCCCCGGCGGCACAAGGTAACCAAAGGGCGCGTGCACGACGACTCGTGAAGCCGGTGGTGACAGCGGAGCCACATAGGGGTAAGTCGTGTAATCCCCCGGGTTTGTCCGGTCGTTCCTGGTACCAGGATCGCTTCCGGCGACAACCGGCCGCCTACCCTGATCCATTCCGTAAACATCAAATCCTTCCGGAGTGATGGTTTCGATTTGTTCTTCAGCGTAGAAGACTTCAATCCAAGCGGAAGTAAAACCCTCAGATAGCAACTTGGTTCGAAGCATTGCCTGGATCCGGCTTTGAACATGGTCCGGAGAACCACCAATTCCACCCAGTTGAATACTTTTGAAAACAGTTGAAACTGCGTCCAGCATCTGGGGTCGATAGATTTCGTACATAGTGTTGGTCGCCTCAGTGTCCACGAACCCTACGTTTCCATCGCCCAAGTTACCCAAACCTGTTCGCTGCCGACGCTTCTGGGCTCCAACCGAGGCATGAATCCTACGAAACTCGGACAAGCGTTGCCACGCCAGGGTTGTTGCGTACACCCTCTGATAGGCCTCCTCCGCAGAATTTTCGCCTGCGTCATCCTCGGCGCCAGGCACAGCCCGCTGCCTTTCCCATGGTCGTGTTCCATCGGGATTGAGACGACGACCCCCGGGGTTTCGCCCCTGACCACGGACTCCAGCCTGGACATCCTTTACCCAATCGTCGGCGACGCTGCTGCTTAGCATCTCGTAGAAGTCAATGCCGACCGTTCCCACTCCAGTTGTTCTTTGACCCTGACCATCCGTGTAATACAAAGAGAATTTGAGACCGCCATCATCATGTCTGCTGTGACCGTCCCAGAAATACATCTCTCTCACAGCCGGCAAACCCGCTTCCTCCGCTCTTTTGGCCATTCGATTTGCATGTTCAACGTTCAAGCCGTTTATAAAAGCAATATCTGTAGGATCTAAGTACTTGTCAGCCGCCCATCCAATCCACTCCCACAACTGATAACGCTGCAGGGCACTAGTATTTTCATTAACAACACCGTCTCGTATGAAATATGTTCCGCGCAATCCCTCGTAATCGGTTGCCCGGTAAAGTTTGCCAAGCACGTCGCTGTACATGCCACTATTAGCCTGGGAAATAAACGACAACTCGGTGGGAGCAGAATCAACCAAATACTGATTGCCGGAGTTCGTTGGGTCGTCCGAGATGACAGCGGGCCACTTCAACTGTCCGGGGACCAACGAATCCGTCAGTTCAACCGTGGGCCACCGGGCGCCATATCTTCCTTTCGGCATTACGACCTCTCCCGATTAGATCTGTTCAAATTCTGAATCTCATTCATAACCATCGAGGCCACTTCTTGTGAATTCGCGTTAGGTCCACCAGTCACATTAATGGTGTAATTGTTGGTACTCGACCCGCCTCCCATTCCCCCCTGGGACGATGAAGTGTCGCCAACGGCAGGCACGGTATGCAGATGCCGGGAGTCGCCCATGCCGTGGAACTCCGCGTACCCCCCACCACTCTTGATGCCCTGCTGGTAAGCCCCAAGATTGTCGCCCACAAGGTCTAGAGCCCTGCCGGTTACATGGTCGGAGTTGCTGGACCCAAGAGCGTAATTGCGGTATCCGGACGTAATGGTGCGCTTCCCGGCCAGCCCCCCGCTAATGCGATCGTGCGCTGCGAGAGTGCCAGCCATAGCGCTTGACGTATCACCCATCGGATGCTTTGTGTCGCCCGTACTCAGTTTGGCAGCGAGATCTTTGACAGCGACTTCGAACGTTCCCACGCTGGTTTTGAATGTGTCGGCGAAGCCAGCCATGTCTTCCCCTGACAACGCCTCCGTCCCTACGCCTTCCTTAAGTGCAGTGAGGTTAGTTATGGCACCCGGACCAAGAATGTCATTGAGAGAGTCCTTCAGCCGGGTCCGACCTGCAGCGTTAAGATTGCCGTCGTCGTCTTTGAACTCCCCCCCCGTTTCCAATGCGGTCATCCCGGCAAACATCTGGGCGAGATGCTGCTGGCTACGGAAGTCCAGGTCCTGCATGACGCCTTGCTTCAAAGTGCCTTCAACGCCAGCCCCCATCAAATTGCCAGTTACCGACCGCCTAAGAGAAGACACTTTCCGCTCATCGAACGTGGACGCCTGATCGGCGAGAATCCCCGGGATATTCCCGGTCATAATTGACGACCGGTACTTGTCTCCTGCGAGAACACCGTTCGTCTGAGTGAATGCCTTATCGTTAGCAAACAACCTATTGAACATGGCCTCCCCGGCCATCGAGTCGCCCTTAGCGAGATCTATGGCATAACCCATTTGATCCTGAAGGAATCGTTCAGCGTCCCCCTGTCCTACATCTCCAGCGTCAACCTTTTCCTTCCAAGCCCTGGCGCTTTCGTCCATGGCAATGGACGCCTCAAACGCCTTGGCGTCCACATCCAACGATTCATAGGTTGTAGCCATCTGGTCTTCGAAGATTTGATTGATGGCATCTCGGGTTTGCATCAATGCCCCAGAAAGTTGTTTAATCATCTCTGTAGTACTTTGGGCTGCGTCATACAGATTGACACCAACGGTGCCTGCCATTTCGAGAAGTTTCTCTTCCGAAACATCAAACATGCCTGTCATGTGTTCCATGCGGTTGCTGTACTTGTCTAGAACAGTGGTCGCTACGCCGTGATGCTTTGTTATTTCCGGCAGCATTTCATCCAAGAATTCGAACGGCCGTTTAAGGGCTTCGTCGCGTTCATCTGTCGTCATTGAGACGCCAAACTTGGTTTGGTTGTTGTAAATATCTTGCACGACTGCTTGTCGGGCGGCGTGACCTGCCCGTTCGTTCTCTGTCTGGTCAACCCATTTTCCGGCCTCCTCATCCCACTGCCTGCCGCCCTTCCTCTGCAGAGCATTGGCTGCGTTGCCGCTCGTGATGAGGCCGCCCATTCGGTCGACATTCATGACACGCTTCATCCGTTTTCCGGTAAACGCCTTTCCTCCTGCCCGGGCATTGTCGATACCCGAAATCATCCCTCCCCAAATCTCGCTGGCGGTCTCTCTGGCGTTTGCTTCAACTTTTTCTCTGGCGGCTTTGCCTTTGCCGAAGTGCCCCATAACGCCTCCCGCTATGGCGCCAACGATGGCGCCGACGACAGCGCCCTGTGGGCCGATCATTCCACCGAGAGCGGCACCGGCACCAGCACCGGCCATCGCTCCCCCCGCCGCTGTTTGTGCTTTCAGAGCGGTACCACCAAGACCAACGGCGGCACCCAGCAGGGGATTGATCATGGCGATTGAGGAACCAAGGTTCATTGCCCCTTGGGCTTCGTCACTCATGAAGCCGCTCGCCACACCCATGCCCATGCCCACACCCATGCGCGTGCCAAAACCTGATCCACTTCCCACTTTATTTCTGATCTGGGCGGATCGAGCACTGCCGGCGCCCAGCCGTCGCATCGCTTTAGTTCTCATCTTCTGTCTGAGCGTTTTGGGGCCTGTCGGGTCACTCGTTAACCGAGTGGTGCTCATCAACTTTTCTCGCTGCCACGCCGCCTTGAGGTTTCCCCTCAATGCCTTTCGGCCCGCCTTGCCGCGCGCAGCACCCGCCAGGGACCTTCCTACACTCTTCCCGTAATACGGATTTCTTTCCACTCCGCCACCCGGCCGGGCCACTTCCTCGTTCGCCCGTATTACCTCTTTCAGTTGGCCCGGAGTCATTTGGCTGAAATCGAGTCCATTAGCACCGGTTCCGTCGCCATAAGCACCACCCAGCGATGCGGCCAGTCCCCCACCCCCGGCAACCTCCCGCTTGAGTCTGTCGGCCGCGCTGGGTGCGAGGGCGGTTCGACTAAAGCCGGGCTCAACGAATCCTCCAGGCCCGGTGCCGGGGGCTGCCGCACCAATATCCGATGTAAACAAAGATCCCTGCTCGGCGGCCCCCTGGGGTTTCATGTACTCCTCAAGAACGCCGCCCGAGGGCGACAGCCCTAGCGACGCCATTCCCACCGCATTCGGGACCATGTTCCCGGCACCAAACTCCTTGTCGCGACGATGGAAGCGCATCGTGCCCTCGTTGAAATACGGCGTGGCGGCCTGCTCGCCGAGCAAGGTATCCATTGAGAGTTGTTCATTCGGGGAGGTGTAACCCGTTCCACTACCAGCGCCAGGTCTCATGACACCCTGGCCTGGCGGACCAAATTGATATTTATCGGCAGTGTTGTAGTCGTTCGCACCGAAGAGTCGAGGGCCGACTGCTGCGCCGCCAACGCCAAGGCTGCCGCCTATTGCACCCCAGCCACCTGCTCCTGCTGCCGCTGCGCCACCTGCTGCTGCTGCTGCGCCACCACCAAGTCCGAGTGTTGAATTCCTTGTTGCATGTATGACTGCGGCGCTTGGGGCGTAACCGTAATCAGCAAGAGCCTTACCGCCGCCGCCTGCGCCACCGCCTGCGCCCATGGGTGCACCGTTAATGTTGACATTTGCGGCAGTCACGGTCATGTTGTTGAGGTTTTTTAGATCAAGCCCCTTTTCTACAAATGTCCCCTTCGTGTTCTTCGCCCCCCTGAACGCCTGACTCAGAGCCATCATCGTGAATGCGGAACCTAATCCCGGATTCTTCCCTTCCGCCTTGCCGAGCGGTGAAAATCTCCCCCCCGTAATGCCACCAACCAACCCCTTAACTCCTTTGGCAAAACTGGTAAACGTTTCAACCAACTGGGTTACACCATCGATCATTTTGTTGATAAACGGCATGGCGTCTTGAAACATTTCTGTCCATGCCGTTTTAAAACCAAGTAGTGCCTCAAGAAGACTCCCGATCGCAGTGCCATGCGCCAAGAAATCCTTCTTCGAATCAATCAAGAAAATTCTCAGGTTCTTAAATGAACTGCTGAAATAATCACCTATCGGACGAAGAATGTTCATGAACATATCTTCAAGAACTCGAGCGGCACTCAGCAACGGAGCAAGAGAAGATGTGACCTTCTTCCACCCGTCAGTAAACCGACCCCACCAATCGGCTATCCGCCCGAACATGCCCTCCGCTTTGGGAAGCCACTTGGTCATAAGTTTGACCATTCCGCTTTCGATCTTCTCCATGGCCGACACCATGCCACCGAGAAGACCGCCCTTCCCAAACCTGACAACATCAGCACGAATCTTGAACAGCAAACGTCGGAAAATAATCGTCACTTCATCAAGAGACCCTTTTACGTCTCCGAGGAAAGCATCACCGATATCAGCAAAATCGGTACGAATAATAGTAAAAGCCGCTTTGAATCGGCTGACCAATGTTCCAGAAACCGCATCCCATTGACCCTCAACGCCAGCGATTTCAGATATGAGACCAGTTCGGATCGCATTCTTTACTTTTTCGACCGAGTTGATACCCCGCTTCCGGAGTGTCTCCCAGGTCTTCTTCCCCAACTCGCCCATGCCCTCGAAGGATTTCCTGATTTCACCCATGTTCACCTTGGGGTCAGTCAGGAGACCGACTACTTCACCCAGCCACTTCGCTGCTGCTTCAAGCGGCTGACCCGCTGCAGCAATATCCATCAAGCCTTTGGTCAGACCCTTGTTGAAAGTGCCTCGTTGACTAGCACCAGCAAAAATGGTGTTGAGGTTCTCAATGCCCATAGCGGCCATCGTCACATCCGTGGCCATGCCACGCATTTCCATTCTTACGGCAGCGATCCCACCCTTGAGATCCTTGTAATTCCGTTCCAGACCCTTGTAGGAAAACATGGCGGCTTGCTGCTCACGAATAGCGGCAGAAAGAACTGACAGGGCAGCGGCAGCGCCCGCTGCTGCACCGGCCATCATCTTGATGGCGCCGTGGTACCCCTTCATTAACCATCGACCAATTTTGAACAGGCCGTGAACAACAATCATTGAAGCCGCTACTAGCGCGAATTCGGCAACCATGAACTTGGTTGCCCCACCAAGCACCTTGGTGATCAGTGAGCCGAACCCCTTGACCAACTTGTCCCAGTCGGTCATGATTAGTTCAAACCGTTTGGAGGTTTGCTCCATGATCCGGCCGAACTTCTTAGAAGAAGCGCCGAGACTGGCCATGTTGTTGTCGGCCGCTTTTGCCGCAAGAGCGATTCTGGCTAGTTTGCGTTCAGCCTTGTTTAGTTCTCGCTCGCCGCGCAGGTGGGCTCTGACTACAAGATTTACATCGGCCATATGTGCTCCAGAGAGGACTCAGAGCCGGTTAGATACGAGGAGTTTTACTTGTTCGCCCGCTCTTGTCTCTCCCGGTCATCCTGTATAACTTTAGCACAAGCCAACAGAACAGCCCATTCGAAATCGTCACATTTAAGGAGTTCTACAGGACTAGTAGAGAACGCTTCTGACAGTCGCGCTGCAGACTTTATGTACGAATCTTCCCCTAGGAGAGTGAAGATTCGTTCATAGGGTCCACCGTGTCAACAACGTCTGAGAACCCTGCGGCTTCCAAAACGGCAAGAGCAGCCGATTCGACGTGAGGATCGTTTCCGAAGAAGTTGCGAACAGCATCCGGTACAGGACGGCCGGCACCGGTCATCTTGAGAATCACGGAAGAAGCGAAGTTCAAGGGATAACCATCGTCGTCCATGACTTCTTCGCCGTCCATTTCGACACCAACGGTCGAATGTCCAACGACGTAACAAGCGAACTTGGTTGGATCCAACCCGTTCTTGGTTTCTTCACCAGCCTGCTTGCGCCAATTGCGCATCTTTGATTGGTTGATGTTGGGGCTGATGCGAAGCATGACCCCTTCACGCTCGGGAACTTCGAGCAACACGATAGATCGTTCGACTTCCTTGGAGATCGTGTCCCTGAGGCGTTCGAGAATGCTGACTTCTGGGATGTCAGGGACCTTTGGGGCGCCGGTGGGGGCAGCCTTCTTTGCCGCTGGCTTTTCTTCAGAAGATTCGTCTGTGTATAGTTCAGTGCTCATGGGCAAAAAACTAGCACACCCGCGACTTGCTCACAGCAACTACCGAAAGTCGGAAAGATTTAGTGTGAAGCCAAGTCTGAAGTAACACCCTGACAGGCGAAGGTTAGCGAGAAGGTTGCTGGTGCTCCCGAAGAAGCATCACCTTCGGGCTCCGTGATACCTACCAGTAGCGCACTGGTGTAGATCCGGTCAGTTCCGGTGATTGTGATGTCGCAGTCCGTCAGGTACACGTTGAGCGTGTAGTAAGCCCGCCCGACCTTTGGCCTCAGAAGTGCCAGTTTGGCAGCAACGCCCTGGCCACCAAAGCCAGGTTCCGTGCTCTGCTCTTCTTTGTCGTCCATGTGGGCCGTGACAGTAATATCACCGATTTCGTAAGGGGCGCATAGCACAGATGGGTGCTCGGCTCCACCTTCGTAGACCTTCTCTACGGCTGCGGTAATTTCACCACCGGAAACCTGAGCGAATAGAAACTCACCCCACGAAGGGGAGATGTCGTCCGCTGGAGTGATCGAACATACGATCTGGCGCTGTGAAAGTTTTTGTGGTCCACCGTGTGGCATTTAAGTACCTCCGTCTACACCACTGAAGTGGTGAGGTTGCTCTTGACTATGTCGACATTGATTTGGTCGCCGACACTAGACACCCGAACGCCAATCTTTGCTTTGACGAGTCCATCCGCCAACTGTGTCGCGGGGTTGAGACTCTTGTCGCACTTGACGGTGTAGCCCATGTCGATTCGCCTGCCCAGTGCATCGAAGGCTTCGTACAAGGCCCCCGAGGTGCGGCGTGGCTCCAGAATGGCTATCAACCTGGCCGCAATCGCTGCGAAGATGTTGCCTCGGCCGTCGATAACACTGAAGACCAAGTCTTCGAGAGACTTGTTGGCCTCGTAAACGACTCCGTTGACTGTGTCCTGGGCGGTGATGTACCGGAAGTTGCTCGTGTCATTTGACAGGGAGCGTGCACCGTAGACCCGAACGGCTCCGTCAATGACCCGGAGGGCGTTGACATTGTCGTAGTCCAGTGCGTTGCCGACCGCCGAGTTGGCTTCGCTTTCGAGAGAGGCCACCCAGCGGGCTACGGAAATGATGCCAGCGCCCGGCTGATGGGAACCCTTGCCGTTATGGGCGCGTGCCCGACAGGCTGCAACGTATCCATCCGGTGGGATCTTGCGAGTGACACCGGCGAGGGCAGTTGGGACATTGACCCACGGCCAATACAACGCACCGTGTTCACCGTTCGATTCGTTGCTTCGGATGGTGATTCCCAGCGTTTCGGCTTGAGCGGAAGTTTGTGCCGCTGCCGAGTGGATGAGTGCGATCCGGTTGTGAGAGTTGGCGTGAGAGAGCAGGCCCTGGTATACGGCCTGAACCTCTGACTCCGGGCAAGCCACCGCACCGACCCCGTAGGCGTCGTTGAAGTTCGTCAGACCGGTGACGTAATGTGCAGAGGTCACGTTGGCGCGATCATCGGTGCCTGCTGACAGCGACTGGGCGTTAGCGAAGATGTCAACCAGTGCGCCGCCTTCGTCAGTCACGGTGACGTAGTAGGAAGCGATAGGGCTGCTGGTGAACTTGCTGACGATCTGATCGGTGGCCGTAGTGTCCGAGGCTACGAAAATCGTTGTGCCGCTGAGAGCAAGAGTGACGGTCCTGCTGTTAGCAACGCTGCCAGCAGCCGTGGTGATTGACAGACCGGAACTCCATGCACCGGGACCGTTGGCAGTGAACGTAACCGTGTCGTTGGTTCCGTCGTTCAGGGTTACAAACCCCGTAGTGGCTGCCGGGCCGGCTACGCGACTAATCCAGCACTGTGTGCCACCCTCTTCGAAGAAGGTTTCCACAGTTGAGTGAAGATACGCATAGGACTGGTACTGGCCGTAGACCGACTCAAAGTCGACAAGGCTGGCACAAAGGGTGGCTTTGTTTGTCGGACCCCGATCGGCGAGTCCACAAAAGAAAGCCTGTGAGGATGGCCGAATAGTGTTCCCTATTGGACCACTTCGGACTGCAGTTGAAATCGTGACACCAGGCATATGAACCGTCCCGTTGATATTCGTCTATTATTGTACGAGGACCTTATGGGGTCTTCGTGCAACTACTACCCATAAGATTACCACTATGGAGCCCCCGAAGAGTCATCCTTCTGAAGTCCGTGCGTTAATCTGACTTCTCTTCCTGGGTATCGCCGGCGCTACTCTTCGCGTCGGGCCGTTTTACCTCTTTTTCGCGAGGCTTTCCTCTATCAGTGGCAGGGGCTGAACAGGGGATAAGTGTTTTGTTTTCGATGAGTGCCCGAGTGATGTCATCTACTGATGACATTCCACCACAGGTCTTTGATGGTAGAACATGACCTTCGCTGGTGACCGTGCAAGAGGCCATAGTCGGGTTTCGCACCCAGGTCAATCCGGCAGGATCGTCGAGGTGGGATGCATGATCTGAATGCTTGAAAGTTTTATTCGCCATGATGAGATTGTACCTTATCAGTCGCCTACAGGATGTCCGAAGGAATCATACTTCCTCTTGACTGCCACCAAGCCACGTTCGATTGCATCCGCAACGTTTGGGTGATCGGGAGAACACAGCCCTAAAGCAAAAATGGCCACCCTGTGTCCATACCCACAAGTCGTAAGGATGAATCCGCTGTTGTTGTAAATTACCACAGCATTGGCGCGTTCGTAATCGAAGGCATCCGGATCAAGAGCGCTGGTTAATTCTTTGCAGATGCAGTCGGTTTCGACAATGGGCATCATTCGGAAGCACCACCCTGAACAGGGGCGGTCGCGAGTGAGAGTTCCTGAAGTGCCGCTCCAGCCGCAGTGTCCTTCGACAGACCGACGTTCTTAACCCCGAAGGAAACTCCGTCTTCGTCAACTGTGCCATAGGCCTTACGCATCACAACTTCATCAAGGGAGAGTTCATACCCTAAATAGGCACCAGCCAAAAAACGCTCACCTTTTAGAGGGGTAAGGTCTGAAAATTCTTCCCTCATACCCGACTCGTCAATCTCTGCCCGGAAGGAATGAGAAGGGTCAGTGGCTTTGAGGCTTGGATAATCCAACAAGGCTGAACGCACAACAGTTGTAAGACGGTCACGAATCAGCGTTGCGCTTTCCGAGTTGCCACCTCGACACCAAATGTAAGTTCTCATGTTGTATGCCACCCGATATTCGGGGTCCATACCGTAAGCAACGGTGCTTCCGCCGCCATAACCGACGCGCTCCAAGTTGTTTGTCGAGAGGGCAACCGTAATGATGGTGGGCCACTTGTCCAATGCCACGGGTTCGTAACTGAGATATTTGACAGGAAGAGGTAGTTCCGCGTCCGTGAGCCCTCCCCAGCCATTTCTGTAATCGAGTACGCGAGCAGGAAGATCCCCAGTCAGATAGTCGGTGACAAACTGCTTCGCAAAATGTGCACCGTGCATTAATCGAAGTGTAGGAAGTGCCATTACAACAGATCTCCGTCCCCGCCGTCTTCAAGGTATTCCCTCATCATCTTGCCCCAACGCCTGTTCGCGCCTGCTGGTTCAAAAATGATTTCACGTTTGGCCATGTGTTCTGTTCCATACTGGTGAAACTTTGCTATCCGAATATTGTTGAGGCTGAATTCGGCTTTGTGGCGATCGATGTCAATCTCTACTCCACGCAAAGTGGAGATGGCTTTGAAAAGTTCTCCAGTCTGGACGAGCGGTGGCGTTCCCGGGAAATGAACAGCCTTCCAAGACGCGTATTCTGCATCCAGCGGAGCCCAACCTCCCACGGCAAGACCATTGGCCATGAAGTTGCCGGTCCAGGCTTTCTGCAACTCGTCGCGGATTTCCTCTAAGGGAGGTTTGAAGTTCTTACCCCGGCGCTGTATCGCATCGATTTTGTTCTGGGCTTCGTCGTCGTCGTATTCGACATCAATATCGATCCGCATTACGAAACCCTTACGCGCCGGTATCTCTTAATGGCGAGCAATTCTTTTTCCATGAAACCGATTTCCGCCAGAGTGGTTTCTCTCGGATCGAGATCTTTGATGCCGACAACATCATCGTGCATGTTCTGCATCTCTCGAGCCGCAGCGCGCAAGATCATCAATTTGAACATCGGGATGCCGGAACCCAGCAAGCCTGCCGTATAGGTGACCGTGATCTTGTCGTTGGGCAGGCTGCCGTACACGTCGATTCCGTAACGGCGAATGACATAATTTGTATGTTCCACCAACGTGTCCGTAGTGGCAGAAGCCGACGCACCCCTACGCGTAACAGATGTAACAGTTACGATAGGACTATTGCGGAGATACACCGTCTCGGGCGGATCGGTAAAGGTCGAGACGGTGGGCCAGGCGCCAGAGACAGCGCTAGAAGAGTCATAATTGTAGAAAAAGGAGCCCATGGGAACGCCGACATGATCGGATTCCATCACATGCACCTCGTCCGTGTATGTGTTGACCTCAAGCGGGCGACCCAAATAGGTTTCCATCTCAGACTGTAGACCCGCCAAAATCACATCAGCCGAGTCCTCTTGCAAGGGACTCAGAGTCATGTCCATATATTTGACAATGTCGGCTTTGGTTACTAATGCCATGCGTTTCTACCATCCTCGCAGGCAAGTCACTACGATCCAGACCTTCTATTCCGCAGCGCTGCACGCGTCAGATCTCTTACGCTCTCGGTTCTGCGTCCTGAAGTCCTCCGCCTGAGAGCAGCACTTGCCAAACGGCGAGTTAGACCCGAGCGCAGTTTGAACCGGTCGGCCCAATTGGTTTGGATCCAAAAAGGCTGCAACGACATGAGCGTTACAAGCAGCCTAAATCCACTGAATATACCGAACTTCATAGAGGCTCCTACAGGATTCGAATCTAAGTAAGAGTCTACCATTCACTACCTGTCGGGATTGGGTGGCTTCTCTATAGCGACCTTACGACGAATCGCCAGATCGCTGTCAGTCGTCCCCGGCGGAGCCTCTACCGGAACCCACGCCCGAGAATACCTATGGTTCGCAACCTTCCGGTGCTTGATGATCGAACCATCTAACAACAACTCGAGTTCATCAAATTTCATATTGAATAAATCTTTGTATTGAGCGTCGGTCATACGCATGACACGTTTGAGTGTCTTGATCAATTTGGACAACTTGTGGGCTACCACCGCCCCACGTCCTCGATTGATTTGGATATGCAAGATCATCGCTTCCGCGTTGTCACAGTCGATCCACACCACGGGGACCTTCCCCTCGCACGCCTCGTTAAGGGCAGCATTGTCCAAACAGAGACGCAGGCGCTGTGCTCCATCGATGACATTGGATCCCTCCCGCTGCACCACCAGTGGCGCAAGAACTCCGTGTTCGGCGATGGACCGCGCCAAGACCAGCAGATCGGGCCTCAGAATATGAGTGGCACCCCAGTCGGGAACGTTGAGGGATTCACCCTCGACCAATTCAATCTCCATTTTCATTCTCCTTCAACCGGAGCGTATGCGCTCGCGTCTTTGGCCCGACCGGCGTTACTGACCTGGCGCTACCAATTTCCTTCAGCAGCAAGTGACGCAACAGGTTTTCGAATGGATACGAATATGGATCACGAGCATGCTTGCGACGGAACTCTGCAGTCAACGCCTTAGCCCGCTGAGTATTACCGGGTCCGATCATGTAGGCATCAATGAATTCCGAAACACCCTCCCAACCGTTCTCGGAATAGAGGGCGATGAACTTGTCAACGTCAACATCTTTCCACCATCGCCGCTGGGCATCTATTTGTGGAAAACACTCGCAAAGACGATCAAAGAACTCTGGTTCCGTTGCTACCAAATCGCCGAGGCGGCGGGCAGCAACAGCGTGCAGTGGAACTCCGACTCTAGTATTGGATCCGGTCACCACCGCCCGGTCGTAATATTCGCAGTAGGGCGCGTTGTGTTCTTCCGAAATGAACCGGAACACGTCATCAATGTTCCAGTCGTAAATGATTTTGGCCAACTTGAGGGGAACGCTCTTGCTCAATTTGTAAGGATTATTAATGTAATTCTCGTTCAACTTCTGGACAACCGACCTGTAACGAATCATGGACTCGGAAGCCCTGACTCCGGTAATAAAAGCGACCTGACCGGCCTTGCCCTGCATCATGTATTCGTCCATGGGTTTGGTCAAGGGCTTGGAATGATCTAACCCAAAATGAAAGGCGGTGATGGCCCAGTCGGGTATGGGGCGTACCAGTTTTCCTTCTTTTGCCCGCTCTTCATCCCAGATGATCAAAGACTGTCGGCGGCCCAACACCCAAATCTCCGCGCCAACAGGCAAGCAATACCACTCCATGTCAACCCAGTCGAATTGACGAACCATGTTGACGTATTCTTCGACGAGCGGGCTGACCATTTCTTCGTCGCGGAAAATGACTTTTACTGGACCCAGGCCACGTTCTTCATGGATTTCTTTGGCTAGGTATAAAGCCGCCGTGCTGTCCTTGCCCCCGGAGAACTGAACGCAGACGGTGTCAAATGTGTCGTAAACGTGCCGGATTCTTTGTCGGGCCGCCTCGACACACGATATGTCGAGGAACATTCTCTGACGACTCATACTTCTGAATGAGAATCAATAAATGAGAGAATCTTTTGCCCTGTGGTGGTTCCGTCATAACCTGGATTATTTCGAAGCCATCTGATGAAGTCGTACCACCGCTTCTGCTGGTCGGCATCGTCAAAAACGATCGTGTATTGGACCACTGCCCGCGGAGCGGCACCCGGCACTACCGCCGTGCTTCCTTGAACCGCCACATCGGCATGGTCTACCGAATCGTCGGCAACAATCTGTCGTGTCCCATCTTCATCTTCTTGGACCATCCCTGCCAACATTTCGGCTGCGGCCCCAACCACTTCCGTAATCCCCGGGATGATAAAACCAACCTCATCCCCATCGTCAGATTTTCCCCTCCTGGACTGTTCTTCGTAGTAAGCGATTTCGAAATCATCCCACTGGAGACTCTCCATCAAATCGTTGTACTCATCAACAATTTGAACGATCATCTCGGCCGCCTCCGCCGAATCCGTATGCCCCAACTCCATTGTTCGGTTATCTGCGAGAGCAAATGCAACCGCTCGCTTGTCGTCCGCATCGATCGGCACGGCAGCAATATGCGTCCATCCGAGACGCCTCACTGCTTCGACCTGATGGTTCCCAGCAATAACGGTTGACATGCCATCGCCATTGGGTCTCACCACAACTGGTTTGACTTGACCAAACTCCTCGTAGGAAGCCATGATCGCTGGGACATTTCCAACCCGTGGATTATGTTCCAACGGAGTAAGAGAATCCAGAGGAACAAGCAGGGATTTCAACGACTCGTTCACGTTGTGTTCCATCACGGACCTACTTGAAATCTGACATTTGCGTTGAGGGTTCGCATGGCGTCAATCGAGGTTCGCAACGAGAGTAACTTCTCCCGTTTAGCCTTGACGAGAGCCTCGGCGCACTTGAAGTCAAACTGCGTGTCGGCCAACTTGTAGTCAGCCCACGACTCCCGCTCCTTGATTGACCCTTTAGCCGAAAGGTACTCTTTGGCCCAACTGGCCTTGTACCGTGACTCCTTCTTTGCAGCATCTTCCGCCAACTGCTCGAAGGCTTCCGTCTCACTCTCCAACGATTCGATCAGGTACATGAGTTGATTCTCAATGTCGACCTGACTAATCGGTTGTGATCGGTTCACCGTTCTCCACTCCTATCATCATCAGTAATGGCTCCCAATTGATACCATCAAGAGCCTTGCGGTTCTCCGCCGGCCACTCGTACTGACTCTGGCCAAGATATTCGAGACCCATTTCATGAAGCACCCAAGCATCGATGCGATCCTCGATGCCCTTGCCCGACCATGATCTGTTGGTCTTAAACGACACAGCAGAAATGACCTCAGCCTTGCCGGCGTTCCCTCGACCGGTAGCGAACTTGGCTCGCGAGGTGGGGGGCACGAGGACATAGGGAATCCATGCCTCGTTAAACGCCACTTTTAGCACTCCACCGAGTTCCCCCAGGGCGTGCGCTCGAGTACGCGACCCGTAAGAGTAGCCCTCCATGATCACGCACTTGACATCATTTTCGAGACACATTCGCAAGACATAGTCGCGGATGTCCACCAGCCGCGCTGCATCTTCTTCGCGGGACTGATATGCGACACCGTGGTTATCGCCGGCACATATTCCCGTTGAAGTAAGCGACGGATCAAGTCCGAGAATGTTCATGGCATCCAACTTTTTTTAGCGAGGCCCAAGTCGACAGCGAGTTGGGGGCGGTCACCGATACGTTGGTGACATCTGCGACACACCGCCATGCAGTTCGATTCATCTGTGATGGATCCCCCCTGAGAACGGCGTTTCAATTCGTGGATATCGACGCTGCCGTTGCGAACGTAAGAGCCAGCCCCATCATGTTCAGCGAAAACAGGACAGGCTTCGCAATATGGGCGCTCTTCCAGCATCCTCTTAACCAGTTTGCGGCGCTCAACATATTCACGTTGTTTCTTCTTGCTGCGGCTGCGCATGATTGAAATCTACTCCTACTAAAGCGTCAGCGGATCTACCCGATCGAAGTCCCAGCGGTTCTCGAGAGTAGCCCACAGGGCTCGGTCGATTGCCGTATCCTCCAGATCGAGTTCGTTGAGCATCTTCCGATGTGTAATGATTGCTCGACGATAGAAGTCAACCGTTTCCCACGGATTCTCGGAGATGGGCTTACCCGTTTTGATCATGCTTTCCACTTGGCTCAGGCGACGTTCGACATGCAGCCGGAACCGTTCGACTTTGGTTTTACGCATGTCGTAGGCCCGTGCGGCCTCGTCCGCCAAACGCTTGCCGGGCCGCCCCATGCCCCCATACCTGACCGCATCGGCCTGAGCATCTATTTCGATATTCTCAATTTGATCTTCGAGATTGTCCAGAAGGCACAAAATTCCCCTTTTCCAGCGATCCCAATTCTCTTCGAGCAGCAACTCTTTTCTTTGCTGTGCAGTAACGCGATTTTTCACATCGTCTGCAACCAACCGAGCAAAGAATTCGTCAGGCATCGTGTTCACCTTTTCTCCAGTCAGTTGGCCCATAGTGGACAGATCCCCTTGTAACTACACCATCCACACAAAACCGATTTCTGTGCAGGAAAATCTCCCGTAGCGCATGCCTTATCTACATCGTCTTTAACATTTCGTACATACTCGCTCGTATTAGTGATGTCTTCTTCACTAAAGGGAACTTCGAACTTGACTCCGTCCTTGAGGTAGAGCAGTTCCAAACTGGAGGTCCGTCCGATACCTAAGGCATTGACCAACGTTCCATAAATACGCAGTTGCAGAAATCGCTGATCGACGTAATCTGCTCGTGGGACCTTGCCGGTCTTATAGTCGGAAATGACAATTCCACCGTCTTCGTCCATAGTGAAGCGATCGATGAATCCCTTGAGGTTCACTCCGGATACTTCCCCGTTGAGTTCATACTCCAAACCGTCGGGTTCTATTTCCTCTGGGTTCTCAATTTTCCACAGGTTCTCGATGCACCACCAGGCCTTCCAGCGGAACATCCGATATTCCTCTGCGTCTGGAACGAGGGGCTGCACTCTTTCCCCCCAGTTGTCGTTGTCCCATACCTCCCGGGCCAAAGACTGGGCGCGATCCTGAGTGCGGTCTTCGGGGGCGTAGCCGTAGAGACCCTCTAGCACATCATGGACGAAGTTCCCCATCAACGCCTCCTTGCCGGAGGGGTCGGGGATCTTGTCAATCTTGTTGTACTTGAATCTGAGAGGGCACTGGCGGAAAGTGCCCATCGACGAAGGCGACAGGTGTGGGGGCGCTACAGCCGTCATACCAAATACCCATGAGTCAGACTGAAACCAGCAGGTCCCGGTGCGGCGGGCACGCCCAGAGTCGAACCGGGACACTCGTTTACGTTGACCGATGCGATGGTCTCAACCACCTTAAACATCTCGGTTCCGTCGATCAGGGCTTGAAGGTCTGCTTTGGAATCCAGCATTCCGGGGGTGATCAGGTTTCCATCGGTCGGGAGGGCATTGGCGATGTTCTCCATGGCGACCTGAGTTTCTCGTTCCAGGTGCCCTTCACCGCGAATGGCGGCATCGCAGATGGCGGGCCGTAAATCAATCGTCAAGATTCCCCCGTCCAAACTTATTACAGAGTCAGCGACCAGGGCAAAGTCTTGATAATCGAGTTCGGCCTGCTTGACAAATTCTCTACGTTCAGCCCCCGCAACCGGAGGCATGGTGCGCTTGCGTACAGCGTCAGCCCGCTGCTTGAACCTCTGGATCATCCCCGTCGTACTTAAAGTATCCACTTGCATTCACCTTTATTTAGATTTTTTGTCCTTTGCCTTCCACTTCAGTCTCATTCGCTCGGCCTCTTCTTCCCTGAGGCGAAGAAGCGCCTCACGAGTAAATGTGTCGAACTGAGTCTGCATGATGGTACTCATTTGATGCGGTCTGCCTTCGGGTCGATGGCGGTGCCGCAGACATTACAGGATGCGTCGTATCGTTCTGCGGACCCTCCGCCCAGGTAATGACGAACACACGACGGGCACTGGTACATGGAGTTCTTCGGCCACTTGGCGGCCGGCTCATTCACTCTTGGCCTCTCCGCCAAAGGAGATCGCGACACACTGCTGGACGAGGGCTGTCAGATCCTCAATGCTGCCCATGGCTTCGGGCTTCGGCTTGGGACGCCCCCCAGCGTGCCCCTTCCAGAACACCGCAACTTCTTCCTTCTGGGCCTTGTCGAACTTCTCAATCAGGCTGGTGAAGTTGTCGTACAACTGCTTCACTTCTGGATCCTCGGAAGAGTGAGCCTCGTGGGCAAGGGCTTCTTCGGAACGGTAGAGGTAGAGACCAACCCCCATCATGGAAGCGGCCTTCTTCAAGGCGTCCGAGATGGCGATCTTGTGGTCGTTCCCCAAATCGAGGAGACCTCCGTTTTTTTTCGACTTGACTTCCGCGCCACCGTATGCATCTCTTTGGAGCGACTTGTCGCCGATGCGTGCCGACAGACGAACATGGGCGACGATGTTGTCGCCCCCTTCAAGACTGCGCTCGCAGGAGATGACTTTGAAGTCCCAGTTCTCGACTCCGAGAACATCATTCAGGCGCGCGATTACTTCGTTGACCGAAACAAACCTAAAGGCAACTCCCCCTTTATTCAGGGTTCCTTCCAGTTCTTCGGGAAACGGTGTGGACAGTTGCTTCAGTACTTCTTTACTCATTCTGCGTTACCTCTTCTGATGATGACACTTATTTTAGGGTCGGATGACTCGCAATAGTTATCGGGATTGAGTCCGATTTTATTCAATGCTCCAACTCGCCAATACGACGGTTGGAGGTAATCCAACATCTTCATGACCATTTGGTTGGGGGACAAGACAACCTCACCTGTCTCCATGTCGACCGACGACTGTTCGATGCGGTTCAGCACGTCTCGGGCAAGGTCTTTGTGTCTCCAGCCCGAACGGCTGGCAGACATCTTGCGTTCGACCGAGGCTCTGTCTCGCAGGTCGAGAATTTGGTTGCCGGCCATCACTCTGCCGAGCCAAGTTGACAGGCCATCGTAGAGAAAACCCATATCCCGTTTAGCCAAGTTCAGTTCGAGCAGCAGGTCGGCTGATTCTTCGACCGAATGGTCGTCCTTCGTGTACTCGACCAACTTGACTTCGAGGGCAGCGATCTCCATCCGCAGCGCCCGGACATCTTCAGGAGTCATCTGGCTTTGTTGCATCAAGCCAGAATAGCGGCTCGCTTGCGCTGGGGCAAGCCTAAGCCCGTAAGAAATGAAAAGGCTCCCGTGGCTGAGTCGACTTGGTCGTCGTGGGGGCAGGCTTCCGGGAACGAAGACAACTCATCGAGCCAGTCGGTTAACCACGCTCCCCGTACCACCCTCACGTTGCCATTGGCGACGGCCGCTGCGAATGGGCGAGCGCGAGTCACCTTGTCACCGGTTGATCGGATGCCCATGATGTCGAATCCCGGCACGACAAATCTGGCGTACTGGTTGATAAGCGCCTTTCCTGCAGACCCCGGCTCTTGCTCCATCCGGATAGGGACCGACACCCCGTCTTCATACGCCGTCTGGGCAATGAACTGCTCAACCTTTTCTCCCCGGTGACGGATCTTCCTGACATCCAGCATGTATGCAACCCCAGCGTCAAAGAGCATCAAAGTCCCCACCGTCCAGTCGGGGTCCGGATAAGAAGGAGATGGTTCTGATGCCGCAAGGTCCCAGAACCGAACGGCTTTCGCCTTGGGGCTCAATGTCGGCAATTCGTCGTGCTCCAGAAGAACAACTGACTCCCTGTCGAACATGGTCCCCAGAGTGGTTGACCACCAGTCGCCTTCTTCCAAACGCTTGCGCTCTACGGGATCCAGCGCCTGCAGCGATTGCCGATACGACTGGGCATCGATGCCAGGATTATCGGTAAGGAGTGACGGAACGAAAACTCGACCGGTGGTATCGCCTTCCACGATGAAGCGTTGCCTAACCCAATTGGGCGCGGGGTTGGAAGCGCATCTCATTCTCAGGGGAACCTGCGACAAGGGGCCTGAGGCCGGCCGACGCAACCGAGAAAAGAGGTAGCGATAATCATGCTCCCTGATTTCGGTGACTTCATCCATCCCGATGAACTGGAATTCCGCACCCTTGTAACGCAGATAGTCCTGACTGTTATTTAGGTAGCCAAATGAGATTCGTGCTCCTGACGGAAACGTGGCCACATACAGGGAGCCATTCCAAGACACGTCATCCGCTTGAGAAATCCATGTTGTGAAACGGTCCATGATGGCGCCGGGTAGTGCAAGGTCGGCATAGGTGCGACGAAAGATGATGGCGGAGTAGGCCGGTACATCCACATATTGAAGTGCGGCCATCAACAGCGCTGACGACTTACCTCCGCCAGCCGCTCCACCGAACAGGCCCTCCATGGAATAGGTGCGTAAAAACACCTTCTGAGTTAACGAGGGTGTTTCCGGGCAGTACGGAGACTCCTTCGGCTGCAAGAATTCTAAGATGCTTTCCCAATCAGCCATGTGTGCAACTCCAGTCCTCATACATTCTAGAACAGCCCGACGGGTGCGATAGGGTAACGCACATGAACTGGCTCCGAGTCCTGTTTAGTCGGGCGAATGCGGCAAATGCTCTGATGGTATCCTTTATTATATTCACAAGCATCGGTGCGTGGATGATTCGCCCCTCGTGGGGGCTAATAGTCGCTGGCGTGTCATGTGGAGTCCTTGGTTTTCTATTAGGTCTTGAGTAAATATGGCTTGGAATTCTTCTCCAGAAACAAAATCCCATCAGATGGCAGCGGGCCGGGCCATTGTCGGTCCAGGTGCGCCCGTCGCCCAGAACCCCAGTCTGGCTGGTCAGCCATACCGTGATGGGTGGGACATAGAGCGAGCCCATTCAGAGGGCATGCAGAAGGTCACATGGGTGGCCCGCTGCGTTGACGCCATCGCTGGAAATCAAGCACGCCTTCCGGTCATTCTTCGAAAAGACAATGTGCCCGATGGTGAAATCGTCACAAGCAAGCGCGTAAGAAACGACTCCATTCTGAGCCTCCTGAACACCAAATCCAATATCGGAGAGAACTCCTTTATTTTCCGATACAGACTGTCAGCCCAACTCCTCATGGGAACGCGCGGCGCATTCGTTGAGAAGATCCGAGGGCGGGACGGTCGCATCATCGGTCTCAACCTTCTCCCACCTCAGGCCACGGCCCCCATTCCTCACCCCAAACGATTCGTCTCCGGGTATGAGGTCGCCATGCCGGATGGCAGGAAAATCATCATGCCGCCCGAAAGCGTCGTGTGGATTCGCAGGCCGCACCCACTCGACCCGTACCTCTCCATGACTCCAATGGAAGCCGCCGGCGTGGCTATCGAAATCGAAAACCTTGCCAAGTTGTATAACCGAAACTATCTCCTCAATGACGGTCGTCCCGGAGGACTGCTCGTGGTCAAGGGGGAGATCGACGACGACGATAGGAACGAACTCAGAAACAGGTTCCGAGGGAATCTGGGCAAGGCCGGTGCCACGACCGTCATTGCTGCTGATGACGGTGTCGATTATGTCGACACCTCTGCAAGCCCCCGTGATGCCGCTTACATTCAGATGCGTCAAATCACAAAAGAAGAGATTTTGGCTTCGTTCGGTGTGCCTGAGTCGGTGATCGGTAATGCCTCTGGGCGAACTTTCGCCAACGCCTCCGAAGAGATTCGGGTGTTCTGGAGCGAAACCATGGCACCTCACCTCCAACACATCGCTCGCGCCCTGGATGAGTTGGACGACAAGCATTATGTCGACTTTGACCTAGACGAAGTTCCGACCCTAACGATGTATCGGCAGGAACGGTCACGCTATGTGCTCCAGGAATTCCAAACTGGCCTAATCAGTGCTAACGAATACCGAGAGGCAACCGGGCGCAAGATTGTTCATTCCGAACTCGGAGACTCCCTGTTACAAAACCCGAACCTCACCCCCATAGCGAACACCCACAAGGAAACGGAACCAGAACCCAACGTAATGATGGGTCCGGGCGGAGGGGGAATGCCAGGAATGCCAGGAGCGCCCCCTGGAGCGCCTCCTGGGGCTCCCGCCGAGGGAATGCCACCTCCTGGGGCTCCGCTCGATCCGAACACCATGCAGGGCGCTATGGCGGCCCAAGCAGCAGGAGCGCCACAGCAACTGTCTGACGAATCCGGAAGCATGGAGTTCAAGGACGCTCACTCAATCTCCGCAGATTCCGACTTGGATAGATGGTCAGGGATTTTGGACCGAAGCATTGAGCGTCTGTTCGAACGTCAACAAAGAGTGGTTCTGGAGAAGGCCGGTGGCGCCAAGGCCAGAAAAGCACTTTCCAAAGGAACTCTTGTAGTCGACTTGCTCATGCCTCAAGACATATGGGACAAACAAATGGATGAGGATATTCGTCCAGTCCTGAATGCAATTGTTCAAGATGCGACAGGATCCTATTTGGGAAAGTCGGCAGAACATTCTCCGCCTCTAGCCGAAGATGTTGTCACTCATGTCAACTCTCAAATGGACAGAATCAAATCGATCAATCTGGATAGCAGAGAAGCGATATCCAAAGAAATCACCTATGCCTTGCGCATAGAAGAAGATGACCACCGGTTGATAGCATTCAAGTCTGCCCTTGTGGGTCACTTTACTCACCTGTTGGCAAAAGTGCGTCCAAAAGTTGCTACCAGCGAGTCGCGTAGGGCTTGGAATCTAGCGGGTTAACGGCCCTTTACAGAAACTAAAAGATTTTTCACATCATTTTACAGTTGCCTGCCACCGTCGTGCTCTATCATGACTACAGAGCGACAGGGAGTTATCTATGCCTGTAGGTATGGAAACAGACATCCAAATCAAAGCGACCAACGGCCAGGTTAGTGTTAACAAGGCTCAGGGTATCGTTGAGTGCTTCGTGGCCGGCATCGGCAACAAGGATTCTGTCGGCGACATTATCCAGCCGGGAGCCTTCACCGGCAGTCTTCAACGGCGAAAGCCACGCGTCGTTTGGGGTCACAACTGGAACGATCCCATCGGGAAAGTCCTGGATATCCACGAAGTGGGACCCAGCGACCCACGCCTCCCAGAAAAAATGAAAGCGGGAGGTGTCGGGGGCCTATATGCACGAGTTCAGTTCAACCTCGAATCCGAGAAGGGTCGGGAAGCCTTCGCCAATGTCGCCTTCTTCGGAGGCGAACAGGAATGGTCGATCGGCTACAAAACGATCAACGCCACATTCGACCCGGTTAGACAAGCGAACATTTTGCATGAAGTGGAACTGTACGAATGCTCCCCCGTACTGCATGGCGCGAATCAACTGACAGGAACCATCTCCGTCAAGGGTGCCAACGCTGCTGTTCTGGAGCGTCCAGATACAGAAGCCGACGATCTTGAATTCACCTTCGATGATCTTTATGAGAAGGACGGGATGCTCGCGATGATGCCCGTCGAGACTCCACGGACTGAGAACCTGTCCGATCAACACGATGCCAAATTGGAACTGGAGTTGCAATCCCGTTCGCCACAGCCGATCAAACTGATCAGCACAACCGACGGTGTGGCCATTTTCCAGGTCCAACGTTCCGACAACGGGACGGCCCTGTACCGGGTCCACTTTCATTACCACCCGGATTGTGGGTTCATGTTGGGTCAGCCCGAACGAGTTGCTCCACAAATGGTGTACGCCCCATTCAAGCCACCCGGAGTTCAAGCGAAGCCACAAGTGAATCCGGCCAATCGCTACGAACACACCCCTCAAGAAACGGTCATGCCCAGAGTCATGCGTATCGTTCAGAAATTGGACAGCGACGACAGCGCAAAGAGTGACGCGAACTGGATGCCGGGAACTGATCAACTAGTTATTTCATGCAAACTTGAAGACGCTTTCGTCACCAAGTCACTGCTCGATCCGATCATCGACTACCACGGCGTAATCGCTGAGGTGACCGAAGAGGGAATCGTCATCAAGTCGGGGGCGACGCCCGACTTCATCGAAGCCGTTGAGACGGCTACAAAGGCCTTAGGCCGGAGGCTTGGTCGTGGCCTTCCCCGAGGCGGTGGTGGAGGGTTGGGAAAAGTTCGTAGGGCCGGAGCGGCCCTTCGAGGCTTCGATCCAGACTCCAGAGACGCCGACATGGACATGATTGTCCAAGAAGGCACACCATGGGAGCGACCAGCAGTTCCTCGCAAACCCGGGCCATCTCGTGGCTTTCGTTCCAGTAGACGCCTATTACAAGGACGCAATTGGGACGAAGAGGGGGAAGAAGAAACCCCTGACACTCCAACCCCGGACGCCCCAGCAGAGGGCGTCGCCATGGATGAGCGCCCCCCGTCCAAAGCACGCATGGGGAAAATGTCACGCGATGAATACGAAGCGTTCCGTGCTGATCAGGCCCGAAAGATCATTGAGGCTTACGGAATTCAGGACGTAAGCGACCCCCTCTACCCCCATCCCGCCCTGACCGAGTTCGACACCTTCGACAGGACCGAACTAGTCCCCATGTCTTTCTTCGAAGACATGCCGGGCAACATCGGCGGCTCAGTCTCCAATGGTTGGGATGAAGATGCCGCTACTCGTGCCGGAGAAATGCGTACTTGGGAATTAGAAAACGACTATGAAATAGAGGCTTTGGACAAGTTGACGGAGGACATCCGCACCAACGGCATCAAGAATCCGTTGATAGTCCAATACGACCCCGAAACCGGCGACCTGGCTCTTGACGAAGGCAACCACAGGCTGGCTGCCGCACAACGACTGGGCATGCAGGTTGTGCCGGTGAGGATGATCAGGCAAACCTCATCCAAGCGGAGAGGCATTCGCGGTCCCAGAAAAAACATTCCCGCTCGAACAAACAGCAGGGGCGATTTGGTCGCTAATAGCGGGGAACTTCTCGACGGCGGTTTTAAACCTTCCGATATCGGCATCGCCGTGGAGAAGGTGACTCCTGAAATGAGGAGGCTGCAGATGCTGGTGGTTGCTCGCGGCGGAAGCAACCAACAGAGGGAAAGGAGTAAGCGACGTTTTCTCGAGTGGGCGGCTCCCGACGGGGGTTTGGAATCCACCAGAAACAGGTCTGATCTCCGGGCTGCCGAAGTAGCCCCAGACAGAGAGGGAGGTCGGCGGATGCAACGAGGGGCCTCCCGCACCCCCAAACCCGCTCGTGACGAGAGGGTTGTTTGGAACAGAGAAACGGAGACTGGTCTTGCCAGCCGTCGGGCCGCCGATCTGCGTAGTCAGGGCTTCAACGAAAGAGAGGTCACCGCCCTCTCGAACCCTCCCCCGATGAAGCCAGCAGGATTGGCTTCCATGAGAAATTTCCATGGCCAAGACGCACACAGGAATCTGCGAGATCTCATAGGCGCCCGTGAGGCAATGCTTGACTTCTTGGTAAAGAATCCGCATTTCGATGCGACCCTAGGTCTCGACTATGACCTCGATACTCGCAAATATCCCTCCCTGGAAGAATTCCCCGGTGGCGAAGCATCATGGAATTCGCTCATGGATGACTGGGACACACTCAGGACCGAATACGACAATATTCTTGGCGGGTTCAGAGAGGAAAATCACGACCTCGAAGAAGCGATTGAAAAACGCAACGAGGTAGTCGGAGAACTGCGAGACCTTGACGAACAACTTAGAGATCGCATTGACACCATCACTGACAAGTTGGCACCCAGCCAGTTGCCGAACGGCGCATACGTCACAGATGACACAATCAAAGAGTTCTTAAAAAACGACGACTATGACGGCCTCCGGGCGTTGTTCACTCCTGAATATGTTGTGGGAGAGCACAGATCCCCCAGGGACAGGGCGGGCTACTTCGAGAATCTAGAAACTGACGACTCCGATGGTAAGCCCCACTGGGAGTCGTCTCTCGAATACGAGTGGAATGCAGCGCGGGACCTCAGAAAAGATATGGAGGAAAAGGAACAAGAGCAATACGGCGCCGAAGAAAGTGTCAGCCAGCATTCACGGAATGGGGCAAACGAAGTTCTAGAGGCTGCCGAGAAGGTCGACAACTACGACCGCAACATGCGGATCGAAACGCAGCCCGATGAATCAATGATTGCGCGAGCAGCGAACATGGAACCATCAAGACGGCTGGACGCAACAACCGGGAGCCTGGAGACGTTCACGCCGACCGGTCAGGGCTTCCGATCACAGCGAGGCCGTGGCATGGGGGAAGACCACGACATACCCACGTTCGGCAGCACAGCCATCAGCCATGCGCATTACAGGGCAGGCGATGAAGAACTCGTACTCACCTTCAAAGGGGGACGCACATATGTCTACGGAGGTATTTCTTCCGATAAGGCCGCCTTCCTGCTGCCAGAGCACACTGCCAGTCTGGGCGAGACCTTCAACGACCACATCAAGGGCACGGAGGCGTACCTCATAAAGCCCGACGGCACAGTTGTTGACAGGATGGGCCTCCCCACCGAAACACCAACTCTGGGTGAGAAACTGAAGAGGCACACCAATAGGGTGAGGGACCACAGGGGACTAGATAGGGCGGAAGCCGAGACCTTCAATAAAGCCCAAAAGATCCTCGACGGGAAAGAAGCCTCCCCCGCCATCCCCGATGATCGAGCGCGTCTGGTTGACGAACTTCACAACTTGTCCAACAACCTGCGCGGCGACGGAGAGCCGCATGTCGCAGAACTTTTAAATAGTGCTGCCGTAGCGATTAGATCCGATCCCCGAAACCGGGTCAACGCCCACCATGGTGGTCGAATGGAAGTGTCTCTTTCTGAAGAAGAGGTCGGTGAAATCAGTGATGGGCTGAAGTCCACGCGAGCCAAATACGATGGACATCCCAACATCGAACGCGGTCTAACTGCATACGATGAAAAACTTCGGAATGCCAAGGGCGGCAAAGTCAGTCTGGATTCTGCTGAATACAATCAGATTCTTGAATCGTATGCCCGTCTTGATGCGGTAGATCCAGATGGCTATTTCAAACCTGGCCGAGATGTTCTCGAAATGGCGGCCTTCTCCAAGAAGGGCAAATGGGTTTCTCCTAACGTCGTCAAGGACACACAGTTCCCTGACCGACCGCATGGCTTTGCTTCGCGGCGTCCCAACAACGGTGCACCTGCAGATATCACACCACGGCTTCAGGGTGATTTGGTTCATTGGGCACGGCAGCAAGGTGGCTTCCATGTAGTTCAAGACTTGGTTCGACGTTATGACCGTGGCGGGGAACAGTTGTCACCACGAGATTGGATTCGGCTCCACGACTATTTCGCGAACCACAGCCCAGCCGGCAGGGGAATGGCACGGTACGGGGAACGTCGGGGTTTTCGATCATCCAGGGAAAAGCCCGAGATGTCTAGTGGGGGCCTGAAGAGGCGCGACGAAGCGGTAAACCAGGGTCCCGGGCAGGGGCGATTCGTGGGACAAAAATGGGAGGAAGTCAAGCCGGAGAACTGGGATGAACTGAGTCTCGACGAGCAGGCAGACGAGTTGATGATCAATTTCAATCCTCGCTCCAGCCAGCCACAACTCTTTGACTGGCCGCCCCCCGAAGAGCGTCTGAGGGCCGCTGACTACGATCGAATTCTCGGCGAAGTGTTTGAACAAATCCAAACCCGGGACGAGCGTGCGACTCCGAGTCTGGCTGTTGCCAGACGACGCAGAGAACGCCGGCAGCGGATAGCCGATGCTGCTAAAACCTCACCTTCGCCACAGCGTCGTGAAAGACGACCTCAATCTCCTGACTCACATTCAACGACGCCTACGGCAGTTCAGCGAGGACTCGGCGACCTCGACCCGGGTCCTGGTGGCAAGCAACGCCGACTGTTGGATCCCGAAAGTGGGCGGAGCCTTACGGATCAGGTCGGTAAGCCGCTCTCTTCCGGAGGCGAACAGGCGGCCCGGGATCGTCGTCTCAGAATAATGGACTCCCTTGATGTCAACATCGGCACCAAGCGCAATGCGCTCGCGAATGCGTCAATGGATTCCAGGGCAGATGAGTCTCATGTCGAATTTTGGGATTCCCTACAGGACACTCTCGACGGAGATGAAGACCTGACGTTTGACATGGTCGAACGGCTGGGTGTACAGATTGACGACTATCTCGAAAATCAGAACGGTCGCACTTTGACCGAAGATGAAGATCGAAGTATGACTTTCGCCAGTCGCCTACGAGAGCATGTTAAAACGATCCGCGAAGAGTATGAGGACGACAAGTTCATCAAGCGTGGCGATCCTTTCGTTGAGGATGTGGACGACACGGCTAGGCGATGGGTTGGTACGGAGGCGGCGCCCGAGGGGGATGACGCTCCAGACGATCCCCAGGGGACCGCTCAGGTGTCAAGGGAAACTGAACCGGTAGGGAGGCCCGAGCGTCATCCCGCCGAGCGACGAAGCATGGAAGCGTCGCGGCTCACAGGTGACGCCGTTCGGGAAGAGCGCGATCGTAAGCGGACGGCCCGCGACAGGGAGCGTGTCCTAGAGGCATTGCGCAAGCGACCTGGACAGAGTGAGGATCCTGACGCCGACCTAGATGATATCGAATTGGAAGGGGTCGTGGATCTGGGGGGCGCCTTCCGCTCCCGACGGGGAGATCGGGAAACCCGACAGGTCGCAAGGGAGGGCAGGCGAGAAGCCCGAGACATGGAAAAGAACAAAAAGTGGAGGGCGAAGCGAGAGGAAAAGCGCCGTCAGCAGAAAGCAAAGGACGATCAGAAATTTGAGGAGCGTGTCGCTGCCCGTCAGGCTCTATCTCAAGAAGAACAACTTCGACTAAGGGCAGATGAAGACGACGTAATGGGGCAGATGAACCCGGTTCGAACGCCATGGGGCTTCTCTTCTCGACGCGATCGCGAGGGCATCGATCCAATTCCCGACCACCCGGATCGTCGGCGCGCTCAGGACGTAGCGAGAACGGGGGGAACGGAGGAGGAATTCCAGGACCAGGATTGGGCCGATGATCCAGATAGCGCGACAACGCCCAGTTGGGACGAAATACGAAGGCAGGCAATGGAACCAGCACGGCGCCTGGCTGGCGACGAATACGAAATAGATCAAGACCCCCGGACGGGAAATTGGATAGCACGGGATATAAGCAGCGGGGAAACCTTCGAGGGGCCGAACTTCGAGACCATCGAAGCGGTCATCGAACATAGGCGGGAACGGGAATCGGGGAGTCTCGCTTCTCGACGCGGTGATGAAGATGAACTCAGGAGTACCAACGCCTCCCGAACCGGCACTGGCGAGGTGTGGCCCGACATGGAGCGAGAAGGCAGTTATGACCTAATGGGTGGCGGCAGTTACGCCGGCCCTGAAGAATTCGTTGGAACCTTGTCTGATGCCATTGATCAATGGATGGAACATCGGAGGGGCGGTCCAAGCGGCGCACGGACCCCGCTGTGGGGCGACGGCCTGGAACCCGATGACCCCGTGATCTGGACTTACGCTTCAGACGATGTCGACGGTGATGGCATCCCCCTGTTGACAAGATCCGATGTGGAAGCGGCCTTCGAAGCGAGAGGCATCCCGTCCGGTGGTGATCTTGACGAGACAAGAAACCGTAATCGCATTGAGAGGGGACCGGAAGACACAAGATCGACGCAGGCAATAATGGACGACGAATACACCCAAGGCCCAACGGGAGAGCCCGGCGGCTCAGGGGCCAGGATGAGACCTGTTGATTTGGACACCCTGGATGATGAAGTGCAGGGCGCCCGAGCACATTACCGCGCCATGGTTGAAGAACCCGAGCAAGACGCTCTCTCCGTCGAAGACCAACTGGGGGTCGAAGGAGAAATCGAATCACTGCATCGAACAAGACCTCATGAATTGAGCGACATGAGTACCGATGAACTGAACAAAATTGGAGCCTTCTGGCTAGAGCAGCCCAGCGCAGGCAGCCGAGAAAACAGCCCACCGGGACGAAGTATTAAACAAGAACTCGCAGTAAGAGAAGCGATAGGGACGTGGGAAGAGATCATCGAGGCCGACGAACTGAATTTCTGGCTCGAAGACCTCGGAATCGGCGACAGCCCAATGCAGTACCACGACGAAGCAGAGTTCAGTAAGGCGGCAGTCGCGTTTCATGCACTCTCACGGATGGCAGAAAACGGAGTGCTGGATGATCGATACGACCAAGATGAGATCCCTGGTATCTCATCTGATGATGACGCGGATTTGGACTCCGTACCCAACCTTAAGACACAAATCGAAACATTCGGAAACAACCTGTATCGGGTAATCGGCAATCCGCCCGGACTGGAGCCCGGGAGCCGGGAAGCGACAATGGCCAAGATGGACAGAGGTCGCTACCTTAAAGAGAACCATCTCCACCAAATTCTCGATTACCCATCCCCTCAAACCGCCCGTCTTCAGGATTGGAAGATCACAGCATGGCAAATGCTGGCCTTCCGAGAGTTGGCACGGCGTGAGGCTCGCGACTTCGACTTGAATATTCCCATGGAACAACGCTCACAATTTCATCGGTCCCTGCAGGCACGCGCGGCGCTCGGCCCTGAACCACTGGGCAAAAAGGAACTCACCGCATTGGCCCTGCAGAGATTAAGGAAGGCCGAAGAGGAACGCGACGAAGCCCGACTTGGACAACAACTCGGACAAGGCCTAACAGGAGTTATTTCGGATCGCCATTATCTAGACGATGTTGAGAGACGGCCACGATCCGAATCGCCGACACCGCGCTTCACACCCGGCGAAGCGCTGTCCGAGGAGGATTTGCAGAGCGCGTTGGAGGCTCCGTCGGTGCGTCGTTCCGACAACGAACTTCATGCACGAGCCATGGAAACCCCGAAGGAACGCAGTGCTCGCAGGCTGACAGCCGACGAGGAAGCGGATGAACGACTAGACGAACTGATTGCCTCCATCGACTTGAGCGCTGGACCTTCCCGCATTGAAGAGGTTCCGGGACGTGACACACCGGCCACCTTCGAACCAGAACCTGGCGCTCGGCGTGGCGACGCGTTCATGTCTCGACGCGATGGCGGGCTTGCGTCTGGCCGCGACATGTCCAAACAGCGTGCGGCTCGCAACCCGAAAGATCGTTCACTAATCAAACAATCTTCTCCGTTCTTCAAAATTGTCTACGACTCCCTTGATGTGGAAATTAGAAAAGAACGCGACGATGTCAAACGTGGCGCTCTTCAGAAGTTGAAAAAGAGTTTCGAATATTTCAATTCATCATCCATTCGATACGGGCCAAAGAATCCGCACCAAACCTCGGATGGGGAAATACAGATCGACAATGACGCCCTACCAGATATCGTTGATGCGCTATTCGACGTGTTGGGCAGGTGGAGCATGAAGTCGAAAGTCAGTGGAATAGAGAGAAAACGCGCACTGATCGACTATTTGAAGGTTATAGACGAATCGGCTGGACGAACCCATCCCGAAGTGGAATCAATGATGCCAGTACGCATCGCGGCGGTAGAGAAGTTTCTCGAAAAACTTGTTGACCTTGGAATGGACATTCTCTGATGGGCAAGCAGCCTAAGATCAGCCCGCCAGTGGGATACAATACTCAGAGAGCACCTAGAAAGGCACAGTCTAACTACTACTGCATCCTGGCCGGTACAGAGGCTAAGATGCCATGCAACGAATGCTCCAGCCCCCAAGGCTGCACCCAGGGAACTATGCGTTACAAGGAGTCCGAGAATATGGAGTACGACGATAAGGCTGTCGTTCAAGTAGACGACAAAGGTGATCTCCTAAAGTGCGCAAAATCTTATGGCACTTCAGATTGTGGCTACAAGTCTGATACCAAAGTTTGTGGTAAATGTGGAGCGATGGCTACTGCTGTCAAGATGGTACCACTAGAAGAAGACCTCGGTGAGGAAACTAATATGGCAGAAAAGGCCCACAGAACGCGGAAGCCCGAAAAGCCCCAAGCGCCAGGAATGCCTCCGGCAGAAGGCGGCGAGGGCATGTCCCCCGAAGGGGCTCCTCCACCCGCTGGACCGCCCCCTGGACCGCCTGAGGGACCGCCCCCAGAAGAAGAGGCCCCTGCACCAGCAGCGCCCCCTCCTCCCCCCGCTCCGCGTCTGGAGGCTCCAGCCGAAGAGGCCCCCGAAGGGGAAATGCCTCCGCCACGACGCGTCCCGCCCCCTCGTCCTGAAGAGGAAGAGGAACTAAAGAACGCAGTCGAAGACGAGAAGATCAACATCGAAGAAGAAGGCGATGAGGTCTACGACGAAGACGGCAACCCGGTCGGCAACTCTAAGAACTACGGTCCAGAGTGGACTGAAGAAGACGAGAAAACTTACGCCGGCTACCGTCAGCGTCGACTCGACAGCATGGGAGTCAAATCCGGAGAACTGGGAAACAAGGCTTACGTCTGCGCCATCGAACGCAAGGCTTACCCCGGCGGTTCTCCGGTTTGTGACGACTGTCCCGGCGGATGCATGGCCGAAAAGGGTATGCCAGGACTACTCGAGATTGAAGGCATGGTCGAAAACGAATTCGACAGCAAGATCATCGACTCCGGTTACTCACAGGATGCCGACATGTTCGTTCTCGACTTGGCAACCAAAGACGATCGGGCTATCGAAGTCTTCGTTGATGGTAGTAACGCTGAGATCCTCGGCTACCACCGTTTGGACGATTCCGTCTTGGAGCACAAAACGGTAGAAGGTCAAGTCGTTGAGTACATCGGATACAACGACGCTGCTGGTGTTGCAACAAAGTCGATCCCCGGCGAAGTTGCTTCAGTGGAACCTGACGTGTTCGAAGGATTTGACTGTTTCGCTGTCGAGATTGACGGCGTGGACGGCAAGTCATACGACGTGTTCGTTTCTCTCGATGGAGAGATTCTCGGTCACGACATCTACGAAGCCGACGAGGCTGAGGACATCGAGGCTGAAGCCGCAGAGATCGCGCTCAAGCGTGCCTTCAGTGACGAGCAGCGCGGCGAAATGGCTGGTGCCGGTCAGGCACTCCCCGATGGTTCATATCCAATCGAATCAGAAGGCGACCTCAAGAACGCTATTCAAGCATTCGGCAGGGCCACAGACAAGACCGCCGCCAAACGTCACATCATGAAACGCGCGACGGCTCTCGGCCTCACGAAACTAATCCCAGCCAACTGGGTTGCTGGTGGCGAAAAGGCTATTCAACTCGACGTTGAGGACGACGACTTCATGTCGTCGCTCATTGAGTTCCAGTTGATGAACGAGGATGCCGAAGATTCCAATTAGGGATTAGAAGGTAGGCCCAGATGGCGGACTTTGCCCATTTGCGGCGTGTATTTGTATCTCAACGACTGACCAGAGGTCGGCGTGACTTCAATACCGCCGCCTCAGATTTTCGGGCGCAACAGTATTTGCTGAGCAAATCGCGTGTCTTGGACCCCGACTATGCCGTCAAGGTGTTGAATCCCGACAAAGAACGGGAGTCGGAGAAACGTGTTCCGGGTGGCTACACCAAGCCGCCCGAGATTCGCTTTGACCCCAAGGCCACTCGGAAGCCCGGACAGATCCTCAAGTTGCATGTGACCGCTGAGGACATGCTGGATACAAGCGAGAAACCCAACTTCGGATGGGTTGATCCTCCCGCCCCCGTGGATTCGTTTGAAACAGTCCGCCGCCTTGCCAGGGAACCAAAGATCCAGATCAGGGAATATGACATCGATCCCCGTACCGGGGGAGCAGACAGAAGTGACTACCGGGACATTGAACTTAAGTCCCTCGGTGACAAGATCGGTGGTGGTGGCCGATCCCTGATTGGTCGTGCGGCCCGAAAGTTGGGAATGGTCGTTGACGACCTTGGCAAGTTCCGCTGCCCTCCGGGCACCCCCAATGCAAACCAGTTCACTGACATAACCGGCTCTACTTGTTTCCCGTCTCTGGGGCGTGTGCGGGGAACAATCGATCACCTGCTGAATCGCATGGGCATCGATTACGGCGCCAACCCTTATGTGGGAATTCCCAATGATGTGGCTCAACGCATCGGCCTCGGCTGGACTCAGGAAGAAGCCAGAGCGTTGACTCAGATGTCGATAGCCGAACAACTGAGACACGGCGTGGCGGACGCCCGACGACGCGGTGTCAGAACCGTCGAGCAGTTGAAACAGCACCAAGCAGGACTAGAAAAGAACGTCAAAAAGTTTGCCAAGAAACGAGGGATTGAACTTCCGGATGATCTGCATGCTGACCCTCGGGCATCGTATGAAGCCCTCAGGGGACTTATGCGGGAAACGATAGATAACGGAGAATGGACCAACGGTTCAGATCGGGATGGCGATCCCCTTCCCCCACCGAAGTTGACGATTACCAGTTTCGCGGGTCATACGAAGCGAGGGCTTAGACCTGAAGAAGACGGTTTCGACCCCGACACCATCACATTGGTCGACTTGTCCGACGATGAAATGGAAGACCTATTAACAGATGAACTGATTGATGCTGTACGCATATTGGAAGATCCCGGGTCGAACCCCTCGAGAGACCTGCTCAATTTGGGTGCGGTAACTCACACTTCGCGGGAGCGGAGGGAATATGAGAAGCGAGGGGAACTCTACGACGCCGTGGAGAAACTCAGAGAGAACTGGCTTGTAAACGCGAACGGAGCCATGTTCGCCCATCTCGAAATGCTGGATAGAGATCTGAGGACTGGGACGAACCGGGCTGGTGTTGTTGGTGAACTCATTTTAGGTACCGATCGTTACCTTGGGATGGGTACGGGTGGGATAACCCGCCATCCAGGCCAACCGGCACGAATCACAATCAACTCGGTTGACGCCACTTTCAAGCAGTACTACACCGTACCTCCCGGCAAGATTTCTCAAATCATTTCCACAGGCGACGGGTTGGAAGGCGAGAAGTGGGACAAACTTCATAAGTTTCTAAAAGATCAGCAGCACATGTCACCGTTCAAATTCTTGGACAAGATGAGGACAGAACATTCTCAAGATTTGGCTGAAGGAATGCTCAGGTCGCGTTTTGCTGGAGCCATGCAGGTCACATATCACGAATACACGCACGCTCAACAGCATGACATTTTCTTTGAACGTGTTGCATCCCAGTTGAGTGCAGATGGCAAATACACCATCCATAAACCTATTGGATACACCGATCCCCACGCACGGCCACCAACGACGTGGCGTGACCCCAAAGGGAACCTGCGAAGAGGAGAGGGGAACTGGACGGGTGATTCAAGAGAGATGTCTCTCTACCCGGAACAACATCATCTTGACGATCCAGAGTTCGAGGGAGCCGAGGAGGGTGTCGCGTTCTCCCACTGGACCAACAAGGACCTTGAAGACGCAGTTATCAGTGAAATGTTCGCACCTCCGGACAACGATTTCCCACCCGGAGACATGCCCCTCATGAAGGACTCGATGTTGGACCTTCTCGCAGGACAGCGCCTGAAGGGCCTCCGCGACAGACAGCAAAGGGGCGCTCAGGGTTGGATCGACCCGGCAGACACGGGCGGCCCCCTACTGAAGGAAACCCGCGAGCGTCAGAGACAACGCGAACGGCTGATGTACATCGAAGCAACAGCCGAACTCAGCGCCCAAAAACAAATGGGCATCATCGGTGGACCAGTCGTTGACGGTCATCTCTCATACCTTGATGCACCCGCCCGGCAGGTGCGCGCTCAACACGTCACCGACGGACAAGTGCTGATCAACGAGGCTGATCTGCCGGAATTTGTTAGACCCTCCGGTAAACCAAATCGCTTTCGAGTGGTTCAAGCAACCGCAGAAGGTCGTCCCATCAGACAGGTGGATCGAGCCGGTCCACGCATTGACAGCATGCACGCGCGAGGCGTCGGTTCTCGTGGGGATGGTGTGCAGGTTCGTGCTCTCATCAACGAAGAATTTGGTATCGCAAATCGTGGGTTGTTCGAAGACGCTTCCATGGACACGATCAGCGCTGATCTTCTCGACGAGCGCTTCCAAGCCCTCCACGACGCATTCGAAAGGTTGGACCAGGACAGAGAACTTACCCACAACGAGAAGATACGCATGTATCTGGCTGCTCGTGGCATGGAACAAATCCTCAACGAGAACGCACGACGTGCAAAAGCCACCGACTATTACAAGAACAAACTTGCTAATGAAGGGAAACCTGTTGCGCCTGGAGATCCCTTAGACGGACGATGGATTGACGACTGGACGAGGTCACTTCGGAGCGACACGGATCAACTGTTCGACGATTTGGGCGGAACCAGAGTCTTCCAACCTCCGAGCATCAGAGAAACCGACGAAGCCCTCAGTGCCCACACGGCTACCCGGCGGGCAATCATGATGGGTGGTCTAAGCCAACAGCAAGCAATCGCGATCGATGCCGACCTGCCAGCCAAACACCGTGACCTGACAGACCCAGAGAAACTGGCAAAACGAATCCAACTAAACACTGCTGCCGCCCGGTACGCGGACGATCACAGCATCGAAATCTCAACATCTCCAGATGAACCCAGCCCCCATGTGGATAGGGAGATCATCGACTTCGTCATTCCAGCAATGAAAGTTATCGACGAGAACCCGCTGCCCGAATCTGTCACGGTGAGAGTGCGGGACGAAAACGATCGCGACGTGAGGCAAGTCGGCGACATCATCAAGCGCGATTTCACGTTCGGTACCGCATCCAGCCACGCTGACAGTGACCGACACGATCGAACAGAACCGGTGGAAGGTGCTTCGTTCCGAATCGAAATGCAGGCAGGCGACAGAGGGATTCACAGGGAAAACGATGTGCTGCTCCCGCCGGGCGAGTTCGAAGTCACCTCCATCGACGACAACGGCGACATCGTCCTAACGCCTGCTACCCAACGGACGGGCGCAGAGGTCCTCAAAAACATTGAGAACGCCCTGGACGACATGCCGGCTCCCCTGGATCACGAGGAAGAGCATCAGCGAAAAATGGTCCGTAACGCAGTGGTCAGGGGTCAGGTACAGGCGACAGTCGAAGAGCCAGAGGAAATCCGCGTCCTGTACGACGCTCCCGAGCAAATGCCACTCCCCTCAGTTCACAGAGAGTTGAACGAACTCGCCAACAGGAACGAACGAGAACCACTCGTGGGCCGAGAGAAGGACCGTCTAAATGAGTTGAGCCGATTCGTCAGGATGCGTAGCACCGGTAGTTCCGACTTGCCCGATCCGGACGACGACGAGGCTCGCGTCCCTCGCGTCATTCACGTCCCCAGTACGGGTGATCTATCTGCAACACCTTCGGATGATGATTGGATCATGGTCGGCCCGGATACTGGCCTGCGCTCCCAGCGTGAAGGGGGTTTCCGCTCTTCTCGTGCCGATGTTGACCTTGATGAAAACGGTGTCCACACGGACAGCAGCGGAATTCGAATGACTTACAACCGCGCCGCTGGCGAATGGCAACATTTGGGTATCCGCCGCAACCCGGCCAGAGACGCTCAGCAGCGGAGCCTGTTGCAACAAATGACAGGTGGTCGTGACGAGAATGGGCTACCCATCTGGGAAGACTTGCCGCTTGTTCCGAACGGGGATGGAACCATGTTCCAGTGGGATGGAGAGCGGTGGCGTCCCGACCTTTCCCAGGTGCCAGAGCACCTATTCGATCCAGAAATTGGTCTAGTGGTTGCCGAAGAAAACGGTGGCTTCAGGCGATACGACGTTGAAACGGGGACGTGGTCTGATTTCTCTGTTGCTACAAGGGATCAGCGCCATGTTCCCTCAGGAGTCAGGACCAATTGGAAATTGAACCATTCGGGTCTCAAGGTGCGTGATTCCCAACTGGGGAACGGTACTTCTGATGATCCCAGAGACATACTCCCGCCCTTGCTTACTGACATCATGTATCACGGGACACGACATGATTTTGAAGAATTTGAGCACGGTCGCAACATCAGCGGCGCCGGCGCGAGCGGCGGGACAAAGAACCCCGATTCTGGTCTCGGTTTCCACTTTTCCCCATTCGAACAAACAGCCGCTGGGATGAGTGCTGGTGCTTTTGTTAAAACGGTTCATCTGGATTTGAGAAACCCGGCACCGATTGCGGATCTGAGATTCTTGCAGGGCGTTCGTGAAAGGGCCTCTATTTCCGCATTGGGACTTGACGAACTCTTTGAGGAGATGTTTGAGGCTCATCTGGAAGCGAACTTTCCCGGCGTCGCCCTGGAAGGCAACACCCCCTTTGAGCGTTTAATGTACGCCGACCGTGCCCTCGGAATCGGCTCCTATGGTGAACAGGGTTTAGCCAGAGCGTTCATAGAGGAACTGCAGCGCGTCAAGAATCGCCATCACTTCCGAGATGATCCGAGGGCGGGAAGCAATGAATACGAAGGCAGGGTCTTCAACGATCACAAGATACCCAATCTCGAACTCATACTGACCCCTGAGCAAGTAGAGGGATTAAGTTCGATGCTGTTCCTATCGCAGAACAGGGAGAGTGTTCCGGGAGAGGGCACCAGCAATGATCTCCTGACGCGTGAATGGCTCCAGGGCCAGGGCTATGACGGCCTCATCATCAAAGAGGCGTGGATGGGTCCCCCGGGCGGCAAGGAAGCAAATGCCATAGGGCTACAAAACAGCGGCGATCCGCGTCAAGTCTCATATGTCGCATTCAATCCGGAGCAGATAACTACCGCCAATCCCCCCATGCGGACACCGGAGCAGCAGGCTTATCGGGAAAGGACCCTGTCTGACATTGAACAAGGACGAACGACGACGCACGACGGAATCAACGACGCGTTCGTACCGTTCGACGTAGAGGTCAGCGTTGGGGGTGAGGTTCTCTTTACGGGCGGCGAGAGGGAGCCAGGATCCGGGAGGGGCGGCGGTGGCAAACTGTTCGAAGACATCTTCTGGAAAAACCATGGAGAAGCCGCCTGGGATCGGGACCGAGAGCAAAGAGATCCGATTGAATTCCGCGACGAATATGAACGTGTGGGCGGCTTGGCCTCCCGCCGTAACGATGAGTTGCGGACGAGTCTCGGAGAACAACAGGAACGCCTCACGGAAAACATGCGTTCTCGCAGGGGAACTCAGAACGAGGACGAACTAGCAGAACTGGCTAAAGACTTCGAGTACCTGGCCAGAACAGAACGACGCGACCGTCGGGAATTCAACAACAACAATCGGGCGGCACTCAAGTCATCGCGTGGCAGTGCCGACCGTGGCACCAGGGCTCGCATGCAGGACAAAGACAACGAGCGGCAAGCGGTCAGGACAGAGAACGGCGTGGGTGGTGCGACGGGTGACATTTTCAACCCTGACGACACCTGGGTTGAAGAGGCCATTCGCAAATTACGGGAGGACCACGGCACGCCAGAGGGAGACCACACTCCCAGACTGGGGGGAGGACACTATGACTGGACTATTGGCACTCGCGATGAGAAGGTCGGGCGCGCTCTAGACGAGGCGCGTCATGCGATTGAAACCTTTCGCGGAACGGAATGGGCGATCGATTATGGCGATCAACGGAGTGAGAACTTCGTCAATGTTCCCCTGCCGCCAGCGGTTCGCAAACTCATGGCAACAAGTACCGACGAAGAGGTCTTGGACCGTCTCAGACAGGCCGTGCGGCAGTATGTGAGCGATTTTGATCCCAAGATTCGTATCGCCGCCAAACGTGGCAGGGCTGAAGAGTTACTCGCAGATCCAGACAGGCGGGCAAAGTCAACACACGAAGTCACTTCTCAGCACTCAGGGGCATATGAACGCAGGCAACTGGAACTGACGTGGGGTGTCCCCATGGACGCTCCAGCAGAGGTTCGACCAATCAGCGGTTATGTGGATCACAAGGAATCTCGCAGACTAAAACTCGCATGGTTGGAAGCCCGCGATAAGGATCGGGGATCAGGCCGAGCCAATTTCGGGAACGCAGTCGATCCAGATTTTCTCCCCGACTACTGGGCAGACAACGGCATCTCCCCGGGCGGGCCAGCGACATGGGTGTATGGCGAAACCAGCACCGGGTCAATAGAGTTTGTATTGAAGGCAGATCGCGCCAATGATTCTGGAGTCATATTCGGCGACTCTGCGATCCAGGGGGCTAAACGACCAACCACATTGACCTCAACCAACGCCGACGATTTACTTGCGGCACTGTTGTTCCCGGAAACGTCAAGATCGTCGGGGGAAAACCGGATGCATGTGATGTCTCTTCTAAATGGGAGCCTCACGGGCGACTGGAGCGGCGTGCTTGATCCCGACGTTCACCGGAGGGCGACTCGGAACGATGTGAGTCCTTCACAGGCAGCCAGCGTGTCACATCGGTATGCCGAAGCGCTTGTGCCGGGAGGTTTCGATTTCGAAGACGTTGAACATGTCAGCATGCCGACCGGAACATTCAACGTTCCTGAGGACTTGGCCCCCGGAGACATGGGTCGCAATCATCAGGACCTCGTGGATGCCTTAGCACCATTCAATCTCTCGGATGCAGAGTTGGACCAACTGTTCTCCAAGTACGGATCTTCGAAGGCTCACCACTACGCACTCTATATGAGAAACTATTTAGGGATGTTGGAGAAGAAGCGTGAACTAAGGAAACTGGGTCTTGAAACGGTTTTTCCAAACCATGACTCCATCGATTACTTCAATCCGGAGACATGGTTGTCTCTTCCACCAACCGCATGGGGCGGAAATAAGCCCAGTCCCAATAGTAACGTTTACGAACTGTTGCAGCATCTGATCCGAGCGGACATTATTAGAAAAAGAAAATCTCTAGTAGACGACGTTCGTCGACCTATTCCAGTTTATGATCCAACAGTTTCGGTAGTCTGATGCGTGCAATTCTTCTAGCCACTTATTATGATGACAGGGTTTACTTCCTCATCGACAAGGAAGAAGATCACGACGGTGCCGTCGTCCGACCAGGTCAAGAACCTTTCTTCATGGATCTTTTCCCTTACATGATGAAAGTTTCTGGAGACAAGGGTTGGAAAGAAATCACCAACACCAAGTTTCACGACTTCTTATGGCATGGACGAGACGGAGCGCTCGCAAAGCGTTGGCATAGGGTGTTCCGGGAGCACAGCATCGAGCCACGCAAAGAACTCTTGTTGAGTGTTCCTGTTGTTACGAATTTTCCCGAACATCAGAAGCGCAAGAAGGCCAGCGAAAAGCGCGGTAATCGGGCTTCAGAATTCAAGAGTCTCCTAGCGGCAGGTCTTCACGAGAAGGCGCTCGGCAGGGGGATCGGCAGGGCTGGTCGGCGTCTTGCCCGTGGGGGCAGTTTCGATGCCACTGCCAGAGACGCCGACATGGACATGATTGTTCAGGAAGGGACTCCGTGGGAACGGCCAGCACTTCCCGGTGTGCCCGATTCGCCTCGACGAATGGCGCGCCGCTCCAGACAGCAGGGTCTTCAGAGCCGCAGGGGCGATAGCGATAGTGGCGTTGAGCGCGGATGGACGCGTGACGGAAAAGGTTGGAGAGAATTCCACAAGAACCCAGACCGCTATGTCGACATCGATCCCAAGGAATCACGACAAATAATGGATCGCAAACACAGGGCGGTTGAGAAGGCGTACAGCGGCGGTGAACCAATCCGAACCCGCGAAGAGATGTTGACGGCCCTCAAAAAAGCCCATCCCGGATTCGCGGACGGAGAAGGATCAGAATTTGATGGAGGAGTTTCTAATCCGTCTGAAATGGGTCCCGTGGAAAGAGAAGTTGGCTACGCGCTCCTGGAACACCTGCGCCTCAATCCGAACCTTCAGGATGCAAACCTGCAAGTCCACAGTTTCAGAACCCGAGACGAACGTGACCTTCCGCAGGTCAGTTTTCAAGCAGACGGATGGGCAATGTATGAAGGCGGGACGCTATTCGACTTTGATCAGAATGGCGAACTGATACTCAAGGAAGACGAGAAGCCGACAATCAGCATCGCTTACAAGTCAGACACTCCTCTGGCTGAAAACGATCACAGACGAAATCATCCGGACAGAAACTCCCCCATGGCTGCTCAGATGCAAGACGGACAGCGTTACTGGGACCAACATTTGGACGCCAATTTCAGCCCGCGAGCAGACCCGAAACGAGTCGGCGATGCTTCCATGGACATGATGGCCAGGCGTATCTACATGAGTTTCATGGCTGAACTAGATGAGCCGCACATGATGAACAGCGACTACGGATGGGAACTTGATCCAACAGACAACTGGAACACCCCACATACCACCAGGGGACACACGGACCCCCGACTGGGAGTACATGTAGGTACACCCAGGCCAACTCGACGCAAAAAAAAGGTCAGGAAACAACACGAAGAAGCAACGCGACACGCTGCATCCAATGTTGCACACCACGAGTTCTCCCATGCAGATCATTACATGGCAATGCGCGCCGATCTCGTTAAGGCCATCAAAAAGCATGTTGGTGAGGGTGGAACCACCATGGAAGGTCTGGAAGATTTCATCAGGACACAACTGACTTCCCATATGACGGACAGACAAAAACGACGCGCCCTGGAAACCGTCGTATCGGAACGTCTGGCCAAAACGCTCCCAAAGTATGTAACCCACCTCAACTCCGAAAAAACAATAGCCATGATAGGTCTGGCCGCCCCCCAAACCCTGTTGGGCGGCAGCGGGTCAGACAGCGAAGTGGCAGAGTTGCGAGCCGCCAGCCGTAAGTCCTTGGAAGGTCTTGCCGAACATCTGAAACAACCGATCATGGGGGCAGACGGCGAACCGGTCCTCATTACAGACGACATCGCCACGTTCCTCAACAGCCACCCAATGTTTACCGGTTCGGTCGTAGAGAACCTTCTTGATCTTGATCCAACGGAACTCCACGGGACTAGCGACCGTGATGCGGCATTGGGTGAGGAAGCCAAAGTGGGTGATCTGCTGACGCGTCAGCACTTACTCAACGTATTTGGTTCCGAACACGCTCACCGAAACGCTCACGGCAACGCATTCGCTGGAGACGACATCAGTGGCGGACCACAAAGAACCCCACTGTGGGCAGTCGATCTGGACCCAACCCGTTCGACCGGAAAATACGGCGGCAGTTACACCCAGCCCCTATCCGGACGATCTCTAATCACCGTTTCGCAACATCAATTCGCCGTGGTGGGTGGCGTGCCAACCAGCGCCCCCGTGAACGACTTCATTTACACGCCGGACGCATTTGAGATAATGCTCGAACACGGAACACCTGAGATACAAATGCACGGCCTGGTGGCCCATCCGGATGGAACCCATACGGAGATGCTGATGCAAGAGGGGGCAATTATTCCCGCACTCGACCCTGACAGCACCCGTATCCTCATCGATGCTTTGACACGCAGCGTGGGCCAAATCGATCGCTCTTGGTACAAGGAAACCCTGATCAGAGGGGACATTCCGGGAAAAACCTTGGCAGACATGCCATCCGACAAGAAACCCAAACTCGGCAAAGGGCGTGACGTACTACCTTTCCTCGATGAGGATTTACCAGCAGACGAGGTGAGTGGGGCACTAGATGAACTCGTAGAGCACTGGATGGACAAACTCACACAAGATGCACGACACGCAACCGGTGATCAAAGAGATATTGGACTGAAAAACATATCTTCGTATCTGGAACACGTCGGCAGGTCGGCATTCCATTTCGACGATCTCGGCGAAGCAGAAATTGATGGGATAATGGATCTGATAGAAGACATCGGTTTCGAATACGAACTGGCCAACGGACGCATAATCAAGTGGGCTCCCTACATGGGATGGATCGACCAGCGCCCTTACCGCCAGGCCGGAATGATGCCACTGGTCAACGGAATGAGTGCTCGTCATCATGAGTTCTTTGCAGAACTTGGTGCAGCGCTCACTTCGGGACTGTCTATCAGACCCCCCATAAACTCCACACAACATGGCGCATTGAAAAAACTAACTGCATGGCTGAGGCGCAACCAGCCGTTCACGGCAAAGGTTAATATAGATGAAGGCCGGGCAACCCGAATCCATCTGGCTCGCGACGAACTTCTACGCAGAGAAGAACTGCTACGACAGTCTCCCCAGTTGGAACGGTTAGCGCGAAATACGACAAAGCAGGAACCATATGGCTGACGAACGCTGGCGAGCCAGACGAGACGAATTGTTTGACGATGGCGACATCGAACAGAACGAAGATGAAAGTATCGACGAATTCATTGGTCGCCTACGAGAACTGGAAACGGGCACAGACCCTCACCACGAAGACCGGCACACTTTGCTCGAAGAAACCGTATTCGATATGAGTGTGTCAACACCTGATCGCGATTTCAGGGATACACAGGATGCCTCCCTGTGGGGGCTCCGTCATTCAATCGGCACCGAACCAACGGTTCGCAGAATACTGAGCAGGCACAATGGAAACTGAATCTGATTATCAGATTAAAGGACCGCAGGATATTCTGCTAGACCTTCCGCAGGAGCGGCTGACTTCCATCACTCGCGGTCGCGGCCCTCGTCGTGGAAATCTCGAACGACTCCTCCGTTACTGGAGGCCGATTATGAAAAAGCCTGGCGGGTTCACACGTTGCCGAGTCATCCTTGCCAACCATCCGGAGTTGTACCCGTTGGAACGCATCTGCGCGTGGCTTCACCATGAGACCACCGGTAAATGGCCCAACGAGGGATGCCATCATCCCGGCATGAAGAACTGCAAGGGGAAACTCCGGAAGGTGACGCCGGGGTGGACAGATGACGAGTGGGGAAAGCGGATGCGTAAACGCTTCAAGAAGCGCATCAAAAAAGGAAAGAAAGATGCTTTTGGCGATGAATTTGTTTATGAAGAAGATTTCTTCTTTGGAGATTTCCCAGAGGTCAAAGATTCACTGGGTGGTAGCAACTATAATCCAGTAGTAACCGATGCTGATTTTAAGCACGCTTCGGGTGTGCTTCGCGACTTCGTAGACATGGAACCCTCCTTCGTTTCCTATCTCAGAAATTACGAGAATTGGGAAATAGAAGGAGAAGATGAAGTCGGCAGTTTGATGAGTGTCAATTTCTCTCCTGGCGATTGCGGATGTGAGTAATGGAACTTAGTTACACTTATACGAAAGACGCCTCTTGTTGCCCTGGTGAAAATGTAACTATTACCATAAAGCGGGTTATTCTTGCTGACCTTTCTAAGCCGCGACCTTCAGGATTCATCTGTGGTCATCGCGCAGACATCGAGTCGGTCATCAACTACAAGGCCCTGTCGAAGCGGAATGGGAACACTCGTCAATACAGCGTGAAGCGAGTCGGGCTGGTCGGCTCTAGTAGTCGACTGGGACAGTCGGTGCAGGCCGTTGGTTCCATGCTCACGCCCGGCAACGTCAGTCGGATTCGCAGCCCAGTGAGATCCAGGCTTTATTCGGCGCTCACCCCGGGTATGGGGAGTTTGCCGGGCCGTGGTATTCGTGGACGGGAGCGATCCTACCGATGCCCGGAGGGTTTCCAGTATGGAGGACGTTTTACCGACTCCGAACTTTCCACTTGTGGCCAGCAGTTGTTCGACTTCCCCAGCATTCTTGGCGAAACCATTGCAGCCATCCGCCGTTCCGCACGAGGGACAGTGGGGGCGCAAGCACCTCAGTCGACAGCGTTGGGTCGAGGACGCGACATTCCTGGGCAAAGCGAGAGGCGTGATCCGAACAGGACTATCCCCCGGGTCGGTCCTGCCAACAAGCAACTCCAGAGGCAAAAAGTTCAACAGTTGATCCCCCAGATGGGTAAGCCAGACATCCAGGCTCATCGCATGATTCGTCGAGACGGGTTCGATTTGGAACCGGTTGTCACGCCAGCGGTACTGAGAACCATTCCTGACAACAGGGACATGGAGGGCGCGACCTACATGATGAGCATCGGGTCGGAAGGGATTGGTGGAGAGGAACTCGGCCTTTTGTCAAATACCGGCGTCACCAACCTGACCTATGTGCGAGATGACGGTACGAGCGTGTCGATAGCCAAAGTTCGAGAACTCACCGTCGGTGAACGAAGGAAACTCGGTCGCACGGTCAACGCCGCAATGAAACGGGAAGCCGGAGATGACGAACTGTCCCGACTCCAGTATGTCTCCGAAGAGACGGGCGATGGCATCCAAGTGATTGAGGGCGGCAGCACTCGGGCACCTAAACCCACGGGGGCAGAGGCACTTAAACCGACGGCAGCAGGGGTAACGGAACGCGCACCATCAAAGGCACCGGAACCCGAAGTACCAGAATCAGAGAAAATCACCAGCATCAACGAGGCGTTGGCTCACATTTCTCAAGGTGGGAACCTGTCAGATATCGCCCCCTCCATTCTCGAAGAGGCTTTGCGAGAAAAGAACGCTTTGGAGGTAACCAAGAAACTGGTTACGACTCCGCAGAAACGGCAATACGCTATTAGGAATTCGAAGAACGACTTTGAACACCTGCATGCTGCTTTTGCTTCCGAGATTCAACATCACTTAGGTCTCAGTTCTCCAGATGTTGCTTTTGTCGGCAAAGGAAACAAACGGCGTTACCTATTGCAAGACGCAGCCTCAACTCTAGAGGGTGGGATGATCGATAGGCGAAAGACAGTCAACAACGCATCCCCGCGAGAGATGACGGCCATGTTGATCGCTGATATTGTAACCGGAATCAATAAGAGGTTGCCAACGTCCCTGTCGACGGTTAGTAATAAAGATAAAACACGGCTGGTTGCGGCAGACAACCCCTCAGATTTGGTTCCATTAGATAAACTTAAGATCAGAGAGGCTGCACAACGACGGATAGAAGAGATGCGTTCTCTTCAGCCGGACGGTTTGTATGGCAAATATTTCGATTCTCTCCAAGCAGCGCAACGAGGTCTCGTCCAACAGCAGTTGACTAAATTGATTCAACGTGCGGAAGAATATGACACAACTCTGTTCCGTCAAAGTCTCACTAGGAATGGCGAATTGACTCCCGCAGAAACGGCTCACCTTGCAATCATTGAAACTATCTTTGATACTCGGCTCGGCATCTTGAGGAACAGCCTCAAACGCATTGTTGGTATGGTCGGAGGTTCAAAGTGAAGTATTACGCAGTAGCCACCGATACCGTCCGTAGTGAACCATTTGGTCTTGTTGTCAAAAACGGTTCAGGTTCCATTTGTTACGGATTTCATGCTGCGGGGTCAGAGTGGGCCGACCTGTACAACGCGGGCGAAATCAAAACTTTCGAAGAGGGTTTGCCGCCAGATGTAGAACTGGGGCATTTCGGACGCCTTCATTTCGATGTCGAAGACATGCTGGAAAAGTCTCCCGAAACAATTCCCACACCCGAAATGTTTGTTCTCGTTGAATCTGAGTGGTTGCCCAACAACTCGACCGGACTCGGGCTCACTCATGTTCCTCTCGTTGGCATTTCGAAGAAGTCGCGCCAACTCGCCCTTGACTACAAAGCGCATGCTTTTTTAACTGATTCGCGTCATTCCAGTACGCTTCTAAAGGCTCGCCTGTCTGGACGGAACCTTGTCCCAGATAGTTCTTCTGTTCGTAGGACGGTCAGGGAACTGCTCCAGACCAAAGCACTTGTCAATACTAGGCATCTTCTTCGTCAAGGAGAGATGGAAACTAAAGCGTTGGGGCGGGCGATCGGCCAAGGGGCTCGCCGTGCCCGACGTATTGGTCAAGGGGCTGGACGTAGCGCTGCTGGGTTCGATGCCGATGCACGAGACGCTGATCTCGACATGCTCGTTCAGGAAGGCACCGTCTACGAGCGTCCCGCACTACCGGGTAAACCAAACCTTCCTGGCACTCCCAGCACAGCCCGTCGTACCCCCGCTGATCGCGACCGTTCGGCTAGGAGAATGCGGCAGGGTCTCAGTTCAAGCCGATCCGATGCCTACTACCAGCCGGACGATGATCCAGAGTACGAAAAAGAGTACGAACGCCAGTGGGACCGTTTCCGTAGTGCAATGCAGGACTACACATTGGACGAGTTGTCTGATGAACTTCCACAGGATGGTTGGAGCAAACTGCAAGATTTCACATCCACCCTCGACGAAGATGAACTGGATGCACAACTCAATAAACCGATCAAAGATCTCCCTGAAGAATGGCAGAAAGCCATTAGGGATCTCTCTGAGGCTGCCTTTAATGGCGATCCTGATGCACTCATGGAGATGGACGGGTTGCGTCGTGGTCCCGGGCCTCCTGATCCATATGACGTAGCAAGAGACCGGCAAATGGACGACGACGCTAGCGGCGGCCTGCGCTCCTTCCGCGAATTTGATCGAAGCGTCCGCCGGAACGCACCTTATGGGACACCAGAGGGTGATCGTGAACGCCGAGAGGACAGTGCGGAGTACAGAAGGATGCGCGACGCACTCATGTCCACTGATGGGTCGATGCCCGAGCGGTGGAGTGGCATGACCAGGGAAGAGGCAGTTGAAGAACTCCGACGACTTGGGAATGATGCTCGGGTACTTGGTACAGGGCCTGGGTCCACCTTTGGACAACTCAGATCTTTAGTCGCAGAAAAACATAGATCGTCTTATGGCTTTCATCCTGCTGGAAACCGGTACCAAGAAGTTCGACGGCAGCGAGAGCAGTCGCTAGAAGACAGGTTCGACCATACCTCGACCGACGACATGGAGACCGGCCTCGACGATTACTACCGACGCCGAGATAGTGAAACCGATGATGCCAAGAAAGCGCGATGGCAGCAAGAAATCAATGACCACGAAATCGAACTAGACCGTCGAGAAGACGAAGACGACTACGAGGTTGCTGCTCGCGAGGAGCGGATCGAAATCCTCAGGGCGGAAGGACGTGCCGAGGATCGTGGTGAGGACCGTGCCGCTGGCGGCATGCGCTCCCAGCGGGGGAATGACCCCTGGGCCGAAGGTCCCACGCCAGAAGAAGAGCGCGGCCTCGATGCCCTAACGAAACGTGTCGGCAAGACGCCCATCGGCAAGTTGTACGACTCGGACGAAATCAGTAATCGATCAAACAGATTGCTGGACGAACTGATCACAGAAAACAATTGGGACATCACCGACGACGACGGTGCCGATTTCGGCAAAACACTCGACGAGTTGCTCCCCGATCGTGGAACAGCCGGCGACACTCGCTCCAAGTTCCTTGCTTCGGTAGAGGAAGATTTCTGGGATGATCCGTCCAAGTACATGATCACAGGTCCGTCCGGTCCTTCTCCATACGAGGTGTGGAAAGACCGGCAAATGGATGATGGTCTGCGCTCCCAACGGGGTGACAGCGTTTATGACAGCCTGCTCAACCCGCGAATCAATCCGGATTGGGACATCCGCGATCCCGACGACCCCAGGGATTGGCACGAATCAGAGTTCCACGGCGGCAGCGACGCCGTTGCCAAAATAAGCACCGGCAACATGAATATAGAGATCATTCGCGCAAGCGAGGTCTTGGAAGGCGAAGAGGGCTGGATGGTCGTCGGCCAATACCGCGACCTGGACTCGGCCTTCGGAAACCGAGCCGAAGACCTGTACGACCTGGACACATTCGCTACACCCGAAGATGCAGCCGCACATTACGACGGTCTCGATAGGGCCATCGACGATGACATTCCCTACGAGGAATGGGTTGACCCCGATAGCGGCGACGATCAGAATCTCTTCTCCACCGCCCTGAATGGGACGGACGAAGATCAGAGGAAATGGCTCGACACTCTTGTTACGGGCTTCTACCCCACGGGCAATGGGCGCATCGCTGCTTACGATGAATCCCGTCAGAGTCCAGGTTTCCAATCCCGGCGATTGGGACACGACATCATCGCCGACATCGACACCCGCAACACCGAGGCCGGCAGGCACGCCGAAAGCGGAAGCACGGGCGGCAAGTTTTCCGACCCTCAAGGGAACATGCCGTCGACGACAATGAAATCGGGTAGTTCTACACCGGGTGAGAAATACGGTCCCGGTGGGGAATTCTTTGACGCACTGGTAGGAAGTGGATTTGCCTTTTTCGGATTGTCCGCCGGTGGAAGGGAGGAGCACTCGGGAGTGAGTCTCCCCCCGGATCGAGTAACGGCCAACCTCAGAATAGAAGCCATCGAAACAGGTCTCAGTAAAACGAATGCCGATGCCTATCCCGAAGAAGTACTCAAAGATACCCTAGAGAGAATTTCCCGGAAAAGGTACGACGGCCTTAGCAAGAGTGGAAGAAAGAATGCTGGCACCTTTGCAGAATTCAAGGCTAAAGACCAACTCCGTCTAGAGCAACTCGACCTGATGAACGGCGAACATTGGGAACAATTTCGGGAGGCAGCCAAGGCCGCCAAGATGCCTGTTGATGTCGAGAACATTCGGTATCGGCTGGCGGTCGCTCCGGGTGATTCGGCTCAGGGCACCAACGCTGACTTCCCTCACCTGAGGACAGAAGACTGGGTCGACTCCATTCTCGGCCACGGGAAAACGGTTCACCGTGAGGATCCCACAGATCCGGACAAGCCGGCCGGCCCACTGGAAATCACCAGAAAAATAATTCTCGCAGATCTAAAAAATGTCGCCACCATCGGCAATGGCTGGCTCGGAGCCGTTCCACCCGAAAGTCTCCGTAAAGGAGCGCCGCGTACAGACAAAACCCGAGACATGGACGGTGCCGAGGGTGGCACAGCCAAGGTTGGAATGTGGAGTCTCTCTGATTACACCCAAAAGGAGCGACTCGGTTCCTTCGCTCAAGGCGACAAGGGCGGGAAACGCCATGCACTCGACGAACGGGAAAAGCAAGACCAGGTGCGGAGCGCACTAAAAGTTTACTTAGAGTCGAACGATAGGAACAGGGAAGGGATCGCCAAGGCGACTGATCTGGACTCTGAAACTCGCGAACTGTTGCAAACCATAAACACGGAGACCGGCGAACACCTCGCTGCTCAGGGTGCGGTGAAATATCACCTCCTCGACTTCGACACGCTCTCACGGAACCTGGCGACCGGCCAGGGGATGTTCACGGATTATCTCGATCCTCGTCGCCCCGGTGGAGGTGGCTTGCGCTCTCAGCGCAGCGATCCAGATGACTGGAAAGAAATCGAAGAAGAACTCAAAACGTGGAGGGCACACCCTGGCGCCCCATCTGAAGAGAATCCGGGAGGGACGCAAGAGTATTGGCGTCAGCCTTTCCCGGGTCGCGAGAATGACCCCGGTGGCCCTCAGACTCTTGGCGAAGGGAACATGGGATTTCGTCGAGACGGCCTCTACTCCTCACGCGGCTCAAACGACCCATACGACCCACGCAACGATCCGCCCCCCATGGTTAGAGCGATGCGATCGGACGGCACCACCATCGATCAAGTCGACCCCGAGTGGCTCAAACGTCACCCCGAAGGCGTCCAAGGCTGGCTAGACAAACACGTCCCAGACGACGGACCAGAGTCCCGGTACGCACAAGATCCTGACAACTGGAAAGAAACGCAAGAAGAAATCCGCGACATGATGGATCAGCGGATCGAAGAGTCACTCAACCGGATGACGGATGAGATGCGTCAAGAAGAGTTCACGAGAGGTAATGAACTCGAAGAAGCCGGCCGGCAAGCCCTGAATGACATCGAATGGGCTCGCGAGGCAGGGTTCCGCTCATTCATTGATCGGGACTTTGATCCGGAGAGAGACACCGATCCCGACCTCCTGCATCACGACGACCCGTTCGTGCGGGATCAAAAACTCAATGAAGCCATCTTCAATGACCGCATGACGCCGATGGCATTCGACGCGGTTGCTGACAAGTACGACATGGATCGTGTCGAGGTTCGGCGTCGCGAGATGGAACACATGAGTTTGCTGTCCGGCCAGGAAAGGTATGAGGCCCAGCCGGATCTAAACCGGCGCATCTTTGAGGATCGTGTGGGCTTCCGTATGACCATCGAGGAAGTCGCTGAGAAGTACGACATGGACCGGGCTGAGGTTCGGATGCGTGAAATCACTCACGCCCATGGCCGTTCGGGCCAAGAGAAGTTCAATACTCAGCCAAACTTGAATCGGCGTATCGCTGAGTCTCGCATGCGTGGAATGTCTCTGGACGAAGTGGCTGACCGATTCAACATGGATCCGGAAGAGGTCCGGTTCCGTGAAGTCGCCTACCTGGGCACATCACCAGAAATGCTCCAATACGCCGAAGACGCCGAGCGCGATCCAGGCGGCACTGGTGGATTCCGTTCGGTACGAGCAGGGGAAACCCTCACGGAAAGACTAGAGGGACGCGATCAGCGGCGGACAGAGGGAGGGGACGACGCAACAGAAGTGCCTGAAGCGCCGGCAGTGGACACAGCCAAAGTCGATTCTCTCAATAAGCAAATCGACGCACTCCGCGATGGCAAAATCAAACCCCTCTTCGAACGGATCGATGAGGCCCAGGGGAAAGACGACACCAAGGCTGTCCATAGTCTCCGGAAACAAGTCCGACCCCTTCAGGAGTCAGAGGCTGAACTTCGCGAACAACTCGGTGAGGCAATGGGCAAGGGCCGTGTCGCCTCTGGCTACCGTTCTAGTCGAACAACGGATGATTGGGATGCGGACTGGAGGGAAGCCCGCGAAGAAGCCGAAAGCACAATCGCTGGACTTTCCGAACAGATTGGTGACGAACGCGGCAAAAAGAAGCCCAACAAGAAGAAGATCAACGAACTTGCCCAACAGCAATTGGCCGCAATCGAAAAGGCCCGTGAGCGTGGCCTGCGGTCATCGCGTGATGGGGCACCGTGGTCGGATCCTGAAAGAAGCGCTGCGCGGAGAGCGGTCAGTCAACGCTTCTGGAGTCAGGGTGGAGAAATAACCGACGCGGAACGGCATTCCATCGGTGGCGGTGGGTTGCAGTCACAACGTGAACCGTCTCGTGCTCGTATGCGTGTTGCGACAACGCAACGTTCTGCTCGTCCACTCGGTCTGGCCTCCAGACGTGGTGACGAAGCCGACAAAACAATGATGACTCTTCCAACCCTCTACCGCGAGGACAGTCCACGGCAAGCCGGCACAGCCGACGGAGAGATTTGGGATTCGCTCACTGATGACGCTGGGGTGATGTCCCCGGCGCATGCTAAAGCCTTTGAGGACGCAGCCGACCAACTCGAAATAGAACTGATGTCTGGCCGACAAGACATCTCTCCCAGGGCTAATAGTTTCGACAGTGGTCTCGCTGGCGGAAATGCAACCCAACATCAGACTTACGCAGATATGTTCGGGGATGCCGTTAGGGCCGAGATGATTAGATCCGGGCATATTGGCAAGGATGATCCAACCCCGCCGGTAACCGAGTGGAGATTAGAACAGATAGGTAGGGGCGAGAACACGGGTGTGCGAACCTTCGAACAGGCCTTCCAGGTCCAGTTGCTTGAAACCACCGGTACTGTTGGTCAGCGCATCACTACCAAGAGGAAACTGTTGGATTCTCTGCAGGTTCTTCAACAGATGCGCAGAAGTGGAAACTATGAGGCATTAGAACATCTCCACCCCGAAGCCCGCAAGCGGTTTCTGGATATCGCGCGATCCAAGGACCAAACCCTTCCCGAAAAGATCAAGGGTGTTACAAAAACTGGTGGCAAAAAGTCAACGGTTTGGGGTGCCATCGCCGGCCACGACAGCATGGATGAGTACAAGAAACACGTCAAACGCCGGAGTAGGAAATTTAGGCAGAAGATGCCCAAGGGTGAGGATAAGGGACCGATACGGGAGCGAATCGGAACAGCCATTCTGTCTCCCGGCGTGCCTGCTGCCTATATACGCAGGCAACAGTTGGCTGCCCAGCGGCGTGCAGCCCAAGCCGGAGGTGCCGGTACGGGTGGCGCTGGACCGACGAAGAGCGTTCAGCCTTGGAAGAAGAAACTGAGCCCGCTCGAACAAATGGAACTCAAGAGGGCCAAGAAGAAGGCGAAGAAACTCGGCAGGCTCACTAGCGATCAACGACTTGGCAGAATCAGCGAAAACCGGACCAGTGGAGCCCGTGACGTTGACAAGCCGCTCGGTGGTGCCGCTGCCACAACGTACTTCGCCGGTACCGGTGACGACTTGGAGCAATGGGAGAAAGTCGAAGGCGCTCTGGTCGTTGACAGCACCTTTATCGATCGATTGGCACGCCTCACCAGAGTCAGACGCGGAACAGCGACTGGGAAGGACGTAGCGAAGAAACGGCAGAAAGGCAAAGATTCACCGAGAACGCGCGATGACATTATTGACGCTTCCTGGTTCCACGCCGGACATAGTGGTCTTCCGGAAATGGTTGGTCCCGAAGAAATCCAAGACGTGGTATTCGAAGAAGATCCGGACTACCCGGGAAGGTTCAAACTTCGTGAGGGATTCAAGCCCATGTTGCGTGGCCTGGGTCGGGACAAGGACGGCAATTCGAGAGAAGGCGATGTCTACTGGGAGCAGTGGACGCGTCTCGTTTCGCGCTTCGTTGGAGGCCAGGGGGGCGAAGTGCATGGTGCCGGTGAAAATAATGCAGAGCCGCCCGTCCGTGTACGTCAACCCGATGGTTCGTTATCAGATCCTGTGTCGAAGGGATTCATGTTCGGCGGCTACGGATCAGGACCCCTGACGTTTATTACGCCTGAAACCAGACTCGTTGGATGGGGTAAACTTGCCGAGATCAACGACGAAGCCGAATCGATCGTCGGGGTTCTTAGTGCGGCAGGGCTTGTCGACACCGAAGCCCCAACTTCAATCAAGCACGATGGGGACAACTTTTCTGCCGCAGTTCGGGCAGCCCTTGACGCAGCAGAAAAGGCTACAGGTGGACGCCTGCAGGTCAAAGGGCGAGCCGACCACCGGGAACCTCAAGACCCCAACAATCCATCAAAGATTTTGCCCACTGGTTCCGGTTTCGGTATTGGCGGTTCGAAGGGCTCAATGAAGCCCATGACGGCTGGTTGGAGAGACACGGAGTTCGGATCGATAGTCGATCAGGTTCTAGATTTGCATGACTCCGGAGACCTTGATCCGACACAGTTGGAAGCGGCTTGGGACTTCCTAGGGAAACTGCCAGCATCTGTCCAAAAGTTAGATTCCAGGGAAGACCATTTCCTTTTCGATACTCTGCCGTTCTACGGATACGATGCGGTTCAGCGGCATGGCGGCGTGGTCAGCCTTTCCAACCGAGCCTCGGTGATGGTGCTGGACCATCCGGTTACCGGTGAAGAAGTCACTGAGATAATCGAGAAGTTGGCCAAAGAGGGGAAACTGGATCAGGCTCGCCTCAGAGAACTAATCCCCTCGTATGGGAGTTTCCACTAATGGGATACAAACTAGGTAGTTCCCCCAAAGAGAGAGAAGCGCACGCCGCTCGTATGGGCGAACTCGCCGAAACCCATCAGGAACTGTCACTTCTGGTCGACTACCCGCCCTTCTCCATTAATCCGAAAGAACAAAACAACTTCGTTGAGGACTTCACTCTCGGCATTGACGAAGACGCAGACGATCCATTCGCTGAAGTGATGCAGAAGTGGGCCGAGCAGATCGAAGAGGCCCGCATGTATCAGAAGCGGTACCCGAACGATTCAGAGGCCGCTACACAGGCTGCTGCCAAAATCCAAAGCGGCTAGTCGCCATGGCGACAGATACCGATCTGGTGGCGTCCAAGGCAGCCGCGCTACGCCTCGCCCAAGAAATGGGCTGTACTGGCGCGCACAAGCACCCCGACGGGAAGTGGATGCCGTGCACAACCATGGAGGAATACGAAGAACTTGTCAAAAAAGACAAGAAAAACACCGTTCGGGTAGTTGAGCAGCGTCGCCGATCTCGTAATTCCAAGGGAAAAAACAAACGAGACTGGGAACCTCTCGCTGAACGGGGTGTGACTTCCATCGACACGATCGCTGGTGGCGGTCTTGTCGGCGGTTCAGTTAAGTCCGCACCCTGGGCTCCGGATGAGGAAGACCCGGATGTGTTTACGACTCCCCGGTTGGCTCGTCGGCGATCCCGCCAGTTGGGATGCATCGGTGTTTCTAGGCGTGTGTCCCGTACTGGGAACACCGTTTGGATGCCGTGCAGCAACATGACTGATTATGCAAAGCGCACTGGGTCAACAGCGTTTGGCCGCAACTATCAACGTCGCCAAGCCCGGCGCACGCTAGAGCGCGCAGTTTCTCGTGAGGTTCGCCGACAATTGCGCCGGAAAAAGTCGTTGATGGAAGAACTGTACGAGGGGAAGGCTCTCGGTCGGAAACTCAACCGTGCTCGTGTTGCCGCAACAACTGCCTTCAATGCGGATGCGCGGGATGCAGATATGGACATGCTGGTTCAGGAGGGAACTGTTTGGGAGCGCCCGGCTACTCCACGAGTCCCAGGTCTGCGGTCCCGACGTGATGGTCCTGTCGGGGGTTGGCGATTTGGCCCCCGAACGACCAGAACCGGTCGACGGCGTGCAGAACGATCGGCGGATCGGAGTGAGCGACGACGCGATCTGGAAAGAGATCGACGTGAGTTCAACTTGGACATGAGGGACTCGCGTCTCAATTCCCCGGTAACTGACACGGAGATTGACGAGATGGCCGAATACTACGAGTTCGCCGAGGCGACTGGTGGGTTCAAATCGGTACGCGGCTTCAAACTCACTCCCGAAGAAGACCGCGATCTGTCGGATACGGAGAAGGCTGCCAAATACCGTAAAGCGACCCTCGATGCAGTCGATCAAGAGCATCGCGGCAAACCTGTGCAGCGAGTTCATTGGGTTTATGGCGCACCGGGATCAGGGAAAACTGCAAGAACCAGCCTGGGACATCTTCTAGTTCCGGACGCGAGTGAAGCCGCTCATACCAATCCGGACGATTACAAGAGATTTCATAAACGATGGAACTTCGGCGAAGGCTCTGGGGAGTCGCACCAGTTCTCCAGAGACCAGTCGGGAAGGACTCTGCAAGAAGCCCTAGAGGAGGGCATGGACGTTGTTGTTCAGGGAACCGGCAAGGACGGACTCCTGATGAACAGTGTGCTTTTCCCGGGACGGGATCACAGGAACGGTCGGAGAAGCGACACGGCTTCAGTAATGCACTATCTTCACGTTCCTGACGATGAACGTTCCCGCAGAATCGCTGATCGTCGCACCAACCAGAGGCGCAGGTATGGGGCCGAACCCGAAGATGCTATGAATGTTCTTGATCAAGTCGTGAAGTATGTCGAAGAGGGTCGTATAGATGAAGCCCACATATATGACAACGGTGGGTCCATAGACGAAGCACCCCCTCTGGTGGCTACTTTTAAAGATGGGCACCTTGTCATATACGATGAAGATAAGTTCAATGAAATCTTCGATCCTAAAGATTCTGATGGGGACCCGGTTTTGTTCCGGGGAAAGGTCGCTGACCGACCGGCGGTAACTAGGTATTCCCAGAGAGATGATCCCCGCAGGGGCAAAACGTATGCCGAAAGGCTCAGGGAAGAAGGCGAGAATCCTGGGGGCTTCAGGAAGTGGGATGAAGCACGACGAGAGAAAGCCATTCGAGCCCCAGGCAGCCTCGCGAGTCGGCGAGGTGACGAAGGTGAAAACCTCCAAGACGCTTATCGCCGCCACCTGAAAGCCAAAGGAATTCAGACCGATGGTGAACGGGCGTTCGAGGAACAGTACGGCTACGAACTCCGATCCGGCGATGGTGATTGTTATTCTGCCTCGTATCGCGCTGCTGTAGAACTTGCAGAAAAGGGTGTGGACGCAGATGGTGATCCTGTAACCAATGTCCGGGTTGTTGTCGGCTCACCGGTATTCCCAAAGGTGGGGGAGCGATCCGGGCACGCCTGGGTTGAGTACGACGCTGTCAAGCCTCCTCCCCCGTTGATGAGTTCAGCCGATCGGGACCACGCCAAAGAGCAAATCCTTGTGTTGGTCGAGGGCATGGATCTGCCGCCCAAGCAGAAGCAGGCAACAATCGATTCCTTCCTGGAGGCAATCGATAGGGCAAACGAAGCCAACGCTGCAGCGCCAGTGCGTGATGTGACGATGGTTCGCGATTACGCCAGTGTTAGAGACGGCGACGATATTTTGGAGTTCGACGACATGGATCGCGGACGACTTGAGGCGTTGAAACCCGACATGGCCCGGGACGTGTACTACAGGGCGGGCGAAATGGAAGAGGTGGATATCGCCGGACGCTTCTCTCCTGCCGAGTACGAGGAAACGCAGGTGAGCCTGTTCGGCGGCGACTTTTACGATGGCGACGCCACGTTCCTCACACGGGAGCAGGTCGACCAGCATTTGGAAGACATGGGGATTGATGGGGGGTTCGAGTCCAAGAGAACTGATGATGCAGATGCGGAAGATGAGCGACTCCACAACGAAGCGATAGGACAGTTGCGCGAGATATTTGCCGAAGCGGGGGCCGAGCAGTCGGACACGATTCTGGATCAACTTGCTTACGAGATGCGGTCTTCACCTCGCGGGATGATGGGAGGGCGTGATGCTCCAATCAAGCCCGACTACCTGGAAGCCATACGAGAACTCGTAGAGGAACGAGACCCCGAGTTCATGGAAGATCTCGCTGAGACCCTACGAATCAGGCAGACCACAGAGGGGTACAGGCGGCTAACAGAATCTGGTCTTGATTCTGGCGTGGGGGTCCATAACCAGGAAACAAGCCCCATTCGCGGCATATTCGATGGACATATCAAAGACGGTGATCCCATCACCTTGTACCACGGCGGCCCTGTTGATCTGACCGGAGACGTTGATTATGAAGTCAGCCGTAACGACTCGGGCCAGTGGGGACCGGGTATTTACACGACTGCCAGTGCGTTCCCGGCAATCAAAGGATGGGCTAATCCTTGGCAACGCAATGCCGAGGGCGGATACGACACCGTCGATCCCGGACATTTGCATACAACAAGATGGAAGGGCGAAAACCCGCCTCAGATATTGGACGTTATGGATCCGCTCCCAGACGATGTTCTTGACGGGGTTGCCATCCCTGCCATCGAGTCTCTCTTGCGTGAAATCAAAAAATCCTCGCAAGCAGAGAGAAGAGATAACTGGAAGATCAAATATCTCGAGGAAGAACTGGAAGCCACTCTTGATTTCATTGACCGTAAGCGCGGCGAAGTAACTGGCCCAGAGACCTTGCTGCAAATACAAAAGTACATGCAGGAAGGCGATGTGGCATATGGACGTGGGGAGTTGGATGGGTTCTTACCCTCAGATCGGCTAGATCTTATTCGCAACCAGATGAATGCTGCTATCAAAGATCTTGGCTATGACGTAGTCAAGTCGCATGAGGTAGGCATCCGAGAGATGAGTCGTACCGACTACATGTTCTTGGATCCGGACATGGTTGAGTTCGTAGAGGTTGCAACAACTCACAGCCTGGCCGGTTTCGGAAATATGAGCGGTGGCGAGATGGGCAGCACTGTTCGACGACGGGCCAAGGCCACAAGGGAAGCAGCCGGGGGAGGTCTTAAAAGTAGTAGGCAGCCAATGTCGGCGGCCGAGAGAGAAACAACTATTGCCGTAATCAGCGAGTCGCTGAAAGTGGCCGGACTGGACCCCCTCGACGATGCAGACATGAAAAAACTCAAGGAAGCCAAAACGATATCATTCGGGCAAAACACGGGTCCGTCAGCGGCACGGGCGGACGGCGTCGAGGTATACGGCAGCAACATCAACCTCGAAGAGGGGGGCTCGATAATCGTCGGCGTACCACAGGGATGGAGGGCAGAGGTAAAGCGCCAGGGCGTTAAGACACTCGTGGATGAGATAACTCCTGAGGAAAAAGACATTATCGAAAAGGCTGTTGGTCCTGATCGCGTTGAGGGTTTGGTGAACCGCATACATGATCATTGGACCCGCGTATCAGGCGGGCACGACTCAGGGGCCTTGCTAACCCAATTGTCCATGGCCAGAACATTGGGCTGGGACGACGAGAAAATCCAGAGGGAAATATTCCATGCCGTCCCCAGGGTGGAATGGGATGAAGAAGCCCAGGACTTCGTACCGAGGAACATAAACTACGCTGAACTTAAGAAACGAGCAGCCAAAGTTGTTAAAAACCTCGGACCCATGGATGAAACGCAGTCTCACAGAAACATGGACCACCGTCGCAATATGATCCGGAAACGCGCGACGGGACGGAATTCGGGCGAGCGGGCCATTGTTCAAACCCTCGCTTTAGAACATTACTACGGAGAGGCATATCAAGCCGTCCTTGCCGCAGAACAACGAGCCACCGTGAAACGGCTGAAAGCACTGGGAATAGAGAAACTAACCCTGTATCGGGGAGTTATCTTTGACGGATCTGAAGCAGACCACCTAGATGCACTCATAGGTCAGCCACCTCAGACTCTTGGGGCAGACAGGCCAGGCTCGGCATTGACCGCATGGTCGATTACAGAAGAGACGGCCAGAGGCTTTGCCAACATGGGGATGGGAGCAAACGAACCAGATCTGACCGGATTTGTTATGAAATCAGAAGTTTCCATCGATGATATCGTCGGTCTATCAACCAACGGCTTCGGCTGTTTGTCGGAAGGAGAGTGCATTGTCCGCCACGGAAAACAAACCATCCAAGTCCTCGAACGCTTCCCAGGATAAGCAGTTTCCTGATCTGGATGCAGACCCCCGCAATCGAGACTGGATAAGAAATCGAACAGACGACTCTTATGAAGCGTTGGGACTACCATCGTATGACTAAGCGTCGCGTTAACGAACAGCCGAGCGTGATCGAAGAAGCCGAAGCGTATATCAAACAGGCCAAACGGTACACAGACAAGATCGAGAAAGCCAGGAAAGCCAAACCCCGCTTTCCAGAGACACTCGAAGAAATAGGTTCGCGATACCCCAAATCGCAGTAGTTGCACTGCTAGCAGAAGAAGCCTAGTAATCTATTTACTAATGGGACAGGTGCTTACCTAGACCCTGCAAACAAAGCAACTACCCAACTTTCTCTCACAGAGGCGAGCATATGTCACAAGACACTTCCCGCATGGGCGAACTGCAGACCGCACTTCGCACCAAAATGGCGGACAACCAAACCATTGCTGACTCCTTCAAGGTGGAAGACGATGTTCTCATTGTCGATCAAGAGCGCAAAGGCGCTTTCGACAAGAACATGGTCGACATCAAGGAGTTGCAGGGTCTCATCAAGGGCATTCAGGACCTTGATGCAATCAACGAGTGGGGCGCAACCCCCTCTTCCCCCGAGGTCGAAGTCGAATCGGTTTCTGGTGCTGCTGCTGCAGGCGCTGCTTTTGCAGGTGCCCAGCCTCAGTACAAGACCCTCGGCCAGGCCTTCTGCGACTCGGAGGAGTTCAAGTCCCTCCAGAACGGTCGCAACGGCGCCAACATGCCGAACCCTTGGCAGTTTGAGGGTTCACTGACCACGAAGAGTGCCTTCGAATACAACGTCAAGGATGTCTACTCGGGTCTCCCGACCGGCACCCCTGGCGCGTTCGGCAGCATTCAGCGTGATCCGATCGTTATTCCGCCACAGCGGACGAAGCGAGTTCGGGAACTTTTCCCGACACGGACCACCAACGCGGCCATCGTGGAGTACTTCCGCATGACCGGGTTCACCAACGCTGCTGCAGCAGTCGGGGAGCGCTCAGGTTCGCCTGAGGTCTTCACGGCCAAGCCACAGTCGGCATTCACGTTCGTTGGCGAGCAGGCTCCCGTGCGGACCCTCGCTCACTGGGAGGCTGCTCACCGCAACGTCCTGGCCGACGAGCCGCAGTTGCGGTCGATCATCGACAACGAGTTGATGTACGGCCTGAGGCTGCAGGAAGACGCTCAGATCCTTAACGGTTCTGGCTCAGGTGAAAACCTGACTGGCGTTCTCCAGACCACAGGTATCCAGACCTACTCATGGTCAGCCGGTGCAACACTGCCGGTCAAGGACACCAAGGCAGACGCCATTCGGCGCGCGGCAACCCTGTCGTTCCTTGCATACTACGAGCCCACGGGCGTCGTGATGCATCCGAACGACTGGGAAGACATCGAGTTGACGAAGGACGGAAACGGCCAGTACCTGGTCGCCGTCTCCGTGGCACTCGGTGGCGAGCCTCGCGTGTGGCGAATTCCGGTTGTTGAGACTCCGGCTATTGCTGAGGGCACCGCTTTGGTGGGCGCTTTCGGTACTGGCGCGCAGTTGTACGACCGCGAGCAAGCCAACATCCGCGTTTCGGAGCAGCATTCAGACTTCTTCGTGCGCAACGCAATCGTGATCCTGGCCGAGCAGCGTCTCGCCCTGGCAGTGAAGCGCCCAGAGGCCTTCACCAAGATCACCTTCGATGCGGCTCCCAGTTGATCCTAGATCCTAACTGGTAACGGAAGCGACTAACGCCTCCGTGAACTAGAGGCCCCCGGCCCCCACCACCAGGGTGGGCAAGCCGGGGGCTTTTAGTTGTACAAAAATGATTTTGAAAGCAGTAGCGTGCAATGCACTACCCGAAACCGGACGATGAGTTCTACTGGCGCCAAGAAGCATTTGGCGAACGCCCTATTCTCAACCCCTGGAGCAACCCCCATGATCCTCCAGAAACAGTGGTTATTCGGATGGACCCGAATAGCGACTAATATGTAGTCGTGGCCAAGAACTCATCCGACAGCGAGATCTGGGAAGAGTGGGAACGCTTGGCTACCGGATTCAAAGGCTCGATAGAAGACCTCGAAGAGTTAATGCACGACGAACTCTCCGACAACCCCAAAAAAGTACGACGCCAGAGGCGACTTCAACAAGAGGACAGAGATGTCAAATTCCGATCAAACGAAGATTGAACGCTTTTGCTACAACGCCACGGTTGTGAGGGTAGTGGATGGTGACACCCTGGATCTAATGGTTGACCTGGGATTCTCCATCCATCACAAGGTTCGCGTGCGCCTCTATGGAATCAACACGCCGGAGAGTCGAACCAGAGACCTTGAGGAGAAAGCACTAGGCCTCCAAGCAAAAGACTATGTAGTGGACTGGTTGGACGGGCATCCGGACATCATGCTTCAAACAAGCAAAGACAAGGCCGGCAAGTACGGACGCATCCTTGCCACCATCTGGTCAGACGGTCAGATGACTGCATGCCTTAACGCAGATCTCCTCGATAGTGGAAATGCCGTGGAGTACTTCGGCGGGAAGCGTAAGAGTTAATCATGTCTATTTTGGTTCATGAAACATTTGAAGATGGATGGCAGAACTCGTGGAAAGGAGACATCAAGAACGCCTATGTGAGCGGCGACGCTTTACGACTGATGTTCCGCGAGGGCAACCACTACGGATGCGCCCTGTACAAAGAGGTGCCACCCTCCCGCCATGTGAAGGTGTCCTACATGGTCAGGGCACTCAGCAATTGGAATTCCCACAGTACGGGAAAGACCCTGGGGTTTGCCGATCTACGGTACAAAAACGCCAAGGGTCAATCCTACGGTCACGGCAACCGGCAGCCCGCCCCCGACGGGTTCTCGTTCCGCACATGGTTCGGCAAGTCCAAAGACGGTTACATGCCCATCGGCATGTACTTTTACCACCTGGGACAAGTCCCACGATGGGGTGATTCGGTCAAAGTCGGACAACTCAAAATTGGCGGCGATGCCGTTCTCTTTGAGTGTGAAGCCGATTTCGACGAGGGCTTCATTCGGGCTCGTGTAGACGGAGGCGACTGGGTTCGACATAACCTAGTTGTAACAGATAAAACTGCTGTTACTTGGGCGTGGTTGGATGCCTATTATGGCGGACCAGCCGTAGCCCCAGAAAACATGGCGTGGGATATTTCCGACTACAAGTTGGAAAACCTCGGTCCCGATCTCGCTGATCCGGGCATCGACTGGGAAGCGATCGCCAGAATGATCGCCGAGAAGGAAGAAGCCGCCAAGGAAACCGCAGAATCCGAAACAGTTGAACCACTCGATCCCACGCCAGAAGAAGCAAAATGGTCGGACATTCCAGAACTCCCCGACCCGAAGGCCTTCGTGGATGCCGGATACATTCTCGGCATAGCCCAGCAACTCAGGGCATTGGCAGATCAGATCGAATCTCTTTAGCCCTAACGAACAGGGCACGCACCAGTGTCGCAGTCATCAAAAACAACAGAGTCGGAGCCCACAGCCACCAGTGGAACCGAAAGATTGACACTCGCGACTGATTTCTCATATTCTGCTTCTGTTATCTCTTCGTATGGAGGTAGAGGGAAATTGTGATCGGTGTGTAACAAGAATGACACACTCTTAATCGAATTCTTGTAGTTCTTCGTTAGCCACTCCTGGATCTCTGGCAGTTCACCCAGCCGGTAGTACACCGTCACCGACACAGCGTTATCCGCCCACTCGGTTTGCAAGCGCTTGATCCACTCCAGTTGATCTATCGCCGACATGTCGCTCGCTAAAATGGCATCTTTTGGAGACTCGCAAGGGAACTCGACGACCTGACTGGTGCGATCCTTCTGTCCATCTAAACCAACATCCCATTGAACCTTGTAGCCACGCTGGCGACACGCCTCCACCAACGGATCCGTTGAACGGAATCTAACCCGCCGGATGTAGTAGCGGGCGTATGCCGGGTGTACGCCCGGTGTAACCCCCGGCAGCAGAGACAGCGTCCCTGAGGGTTGAACCGTGGTCAGACGAACCGACTTGGGCAGGTTGTGTTTCGCAGAATACTGCTCGTCCAGCCCAGACAGGTAATCATAGATTTCCGACATCCAGCCCAATTGCTTTTCGGATGCCTGCAGCACTCCGGTAACAGACTGACCCAGCCTCGCATTCTTGGCAACGATCTTGGTCGTCTTCTCGTAGGGGTACTCAAGCCGTGTGACCTGTTTCTGCGCCAGATAAAGCAAGCGGGAAATTTCCCGCATCTGCTTCAGCGACTCGATGTTCGGTAGAAAAATCGTCGCCAGATTGCACGACTCCCCGTCACCGAGCGCTATCTCGGCGCAGGGGTTGAACCCCTCGATGCTGTTATCTGTCTTATTCTCTCCGAGCCTTCCCACCTTTCGAGCCAACTTACGATTAACCAATCCATACGGTTCCCCATTCCCGTTATACCCCTTCCACAACTCCGGCAGGATCTCGTCGTAGGAATCGGCATAAATGCTGTTATTGCTGTTCGATCGCCAGGCGGGGACTGTTCCCGTTGCCCAGTTCTTGGCTCGGAGGAAGAGAACGTCATCGGGGTCACCGATGGCAATCTCGGCGGAACGTCGCGCCGAGCCAGACACCACCACCCGTCCAATGATGTTGCATACATCTAGAACATCAACAGACCGTAACTTTTTACCCTCTCGCCCTTGCATCACTGTGCAAATGTCGGCAATTCCATCGATCAGAGCACCTGGCCCTGAAGCCGTACCGCCGAATGTCTTGAGTGCGGCTCCCGATTCCCGAACCAGAATCGTGGAATAAGAGAACGACTTACCTGTATCAAAGAACGACTTGAGAGTCGAGTGCAGCAGGCGACTCCAACCCTGACGCGAGTCGGGCACGATGATGTCGGCATCGTTGGTTCGCTCGTGGGTGATGGTCACGCCCGGCTTCACCTTGGGGAGTTCGTGAATCTTGGCTCGCTCCACGGAAAAACCAACGCCTCCGCCCAGCATGAGCATGTCGAACACAAACTCGAAATCTTCCACCGTCTCGATGTTGACGAAGTAACAGTTGTTGAGACTCGCTCCACCCATGTTTTGAACGAGGGGTGTGCCCAACTGCCAGAGCCCACGGCCGGCGAACGAACAACGCAAATGAAACATGTGATCGAACAGAAGTTCGACATCGGCCTGGGTGTACGGCACACCGATTTCAATGGCACCATTGATTACCCGCTGAAGAGTCTCTGGCCACGACTCTGAACGGTCATCCTCAGTCTTGCGACTGTACGTTCTAAGAAATACTATCTCCCCTAATCCCCCGAAACCCCAAGGTGGTGTTTGTGTTCTATATGACTCAATGAAATCGTCCGTAATGTAGGGCATTGACCTGCAATTTTCGATTCGGTAGGGCGAGCGGGACGGGGATAAAGAACCCCTACCGATTGTAGACCACAAAGAAATACGGAAGGTGTCAAACCAAGCCGAGTTTTTGGGCTTCCGCGAAAGGGATCGTCGATCCGGCCCGATGCCGAAGGATTTTGGTCATGCGACCCGGCGTGATTTGCCTATCCTCCCAAACATCCTCTTCCAGATAGACCATCTGGACATGCCTCATCTTGTCTGGACTGTCGTGCCAACCGACGAGAGCATCGGGGGATTCCAGGGTACCGACGCAGTCGCCAGTCGGATGGCCACAAACTGGACATGGCCCGCGGTCAGCGTGAACGACATAGCCGTCGGGAAGACCGATTCCCGCGAGGGATGAGCGTGCCTGAAATCCGCCATCTGGTGTTGGATTGATATTCACCCAACAATTGTAGGTGATTTAGGTTCCTTCCCGGGAACATTCTTAGGAACAGGCGTTATGGGGGGGGCACCAGTACCACCGTTAAGGTAGTTGACCCTGGCTGCTGCAGCCCATTCGTTCGCCCATCCGGTTTCAGCCATGAACTGGTTGTAAGGCTTTCCATCATGAGCGTACTTTGTCATGTAAAAACCTGCGTGGAAACTGTCTCCGATTTTGATGTAAACGTACATGTTCACCATGCTCTCATTCGCGTCCGGTCGCTCTGGGTAGTGCCACCCCAGATGCCGAACACTCTGGAACTGGCCATCCCCTCAGCAAGACACTGATCGCTGACGAGACACTTACTACAGTATCTCTCAACAGCCTGAGCCGTGCTCGCAGCACCAGAAAAGAACACATTGGTGTCCACGCCCTTGCACTCCGCACGATCCTTCCAACCCATAGCAGTTATGCCAAAGACAAGAGAGCCTGCTGAACGGCTTGTTTGTTCTTTGAAACCCACGACGTGTAATTCATCGACGATGCTGCCTTGGCGTCAGCGTCACCCTCGCGCGTGTGATCAAAGTATTCGGCGAAAGCGTTATAGGTGGACCACCCGTTGTATCCAAAGCCGGCAGCGTTCCTAGGAGAGGTGTACAGGCCACGCATGGTCATCTGCACATCATCGCGATGATCGCGTTGCCGATCCGTGAAAGAACTCGAATCCGGGAATACTGTATTAAACACGGAGTCGAATTGTCGGGAGCCAGCCGGAACGGGAATTCGCAACAACTGTTCAGCCATCTCCTGAAAGCCTCGAGCCCATTCCACCGAGATGTTGAGTACGTCCCGTGCAGCCTCCACGGCTTTGTCGGCATTACGCGTGTGTTTGGCTCGGAAAATGCTCTTGGCCTTCCGCACTCCGAAGACGACCGTGTTCTTGCAGACCGCCCGAATGGGAGTATTGGCGAACGTGATCGGGGTACGTCCGTCATGCCCGTTCTGAACGAGCAGATAGCGATCGATCTTGTCATTGATCCCATTGGGGTCGATAACCAGCGAGCCCAAATCAAGACAAGCGAAGAACTCTCGGCCGCCGCGCAGAACCCCTACGGTATCGACAACTGCGTCACCTTTGGAAGCCCCCACGATGTCCAAGGCTCGCATCAGGCAATCCTTGTTCTGTTCGACAACGAACCGGGTGCCTACCGTGGCAAGCCCATCGAACGACCCATCTGGATTCACTCGGATTGTGGCCCGGCTGTTTTCAATCTTGACCGGCTCTGACTCCAAACCCAGATTGTTGTAGAGAACGTTTCCGTTTGCGTCAATTGCGGCCACGTCGGCAAGCACCACATCGAAGTCGGCTTGTGCGGCAGTAAGCATTGCTTCGGCAGTCTGGAGTCCACGCATGGGAGTTCCTAGCCGATGCCATGGAATCTCACGATCGGAATAAGCCATGCGGGCGTTGCCGGCTTCATTGATTTCCAATTCGTGACTCATGACTGCTCTCCTACTGGTTTGAAGGTTGGGACGGTTTCGGACGTATCCGCAGACTTCACGCTCGCGGCCCAGGTCGGAAGGTGTTCGGTGAAGGCTGCGCCGAGACGGTCAATCGCCTCAACCGCCTCTTCCTCGGAATCCAAGTCGAATATCACGCTCATCTCAAATGTTGTCATAACCATATTCTAGATGAAACAAGCCAGACTTGTCAACCGGCGTTCCAAACAGCGTCCAGCCCCCCGATCAAGCCCCCGCCCCGAAGGAAGTCGACAGCATACGACAACCGGAAATGATACTTTCCTGGAGTTCCCTGCGGATACCGCTCTTCCAACAGCCTCAACGTCTGCTCGAAAGGCCAGCCCTCATACTGGGCAGTGAATAGGTCATACCCCGCCGGGAGAGGGCTGGGTGTCGCTTGTAAGGCGGGCGGGGATGACTCAGGCGTGACCTCGCTGGGTATCGCAACGGCTATGGCCTGAGTCGTAGTGGTCGCAGGCGTTCCAGTCTCGGGTATCGGTTCTGATGGGGCCTGCGTTGTAGTGGGCACAGGCGTGTCTTCATTGGGTACCGAGTCTGATGTGGCCTGTGTCGTAGTTGGCGGGAGCGCGTCTTGGTTGGTTCCCGAACCCGAGGTGGCCCCCGCCGGATCTGTTGTAGGAACGACCGTGTCAATAGTTGTGGTCGTTGGAATATTTGATTCCCATACCCCCGCCTCATTGATCTCCATGGCCGGAAGCGAGTACCCGTAGTTGGCCATGCAGAGCGACTGCCAGACGGTCCATGTCGGCGTCAGCGGGTTGGCTTGCGCCCAGTAGGGATCGTTGAATCTTCGTACAGTCCTGTTGGCATCCAAAATCCATTCGGGGATCAGACCCGAAGAAAACATCAGGGCTTCAATCTCCGGATAATCGCCGTTAGCCCAATCGTCAATCGACAGGATCTGTCCGTCGGTCAGGTTTCTAGCCCAGACAACTCTTGGGTCTTCTAAACCCTTGCCGCCGTGGAGTTCTTCGTTGTAACGGAATACGACTCCCGGCGGGATGGTGCCGTTGGCTTCCATCGTGGTGATGTGTGCGGCCCATTCGTCGTAGGTCATGTGTATGAAGCCGTACTCCGTGCCACAGGGCGAATAGATAGCATCGTGGGAGGCACTGGCCTGGCCGACTGATAGCACTAGGGCGAATACGGTCATGGCCATAAGTGATTTAAGTATCATTACAACTCCTTCGAAAGTCTAGGGCGACAGCCATCTGGGTTTCGTTTCTGGCATGGCCCCAGAGAATGACCCGGCGTGACGACTATGGGTACCGTGTCGCCTGTGGCCGGGGTAGAAAACAGCGGAGCGCAGGTCCAATGTGGGTATCGGCGGATTAATGGCTCCACTAGAAAGACCCGGCGCGTCGATCGTGGGTACCGTGTCGCCTGTGGCCGGGTTGAGAAAAATGGCTTTAAGCCTTCGCTCGTTCTCGAACAGCGCCAATGTGGACGATGTCTTCATGAGCGCAAGCAAGAACTTGCCATACCGGATCGCCGGCAACATCAGCGTTTTTCCGCTGCTCGTCGGTTGGAGCCGGCAGGGCCAGAATCGAGTCAATGATTCGATCTATGTCGACTCGATACGCCTCGGAGAGTTCGTCGTAGCCGCTCATTAGGCAGCCTGCTCGATAGCCGTGACTCCCAAATCGGAGCGAGCAGCCACCCACAAGTCGCAAAGCATCGTCTTCATGACCTTACGAACTGCCATGTTGTGACGGTGGATGGGACGACAGGGCTCACCCTTGCACCTATCGCAAGGCTGCCCCTCGCGAAGGTCGTAGTGGGCACGAGCATCGTCGTAGGTGTTCTTGTAAGGAGAACGGGCCTTCACAAAACCGTTCTTGTCGGGCTCGCCAGTCATTTTCAGACATGACTGCGACATGTTCCAAATCAGGGATTTGGTGAACTTCGAACCGGCAGCCAGCGCCTCTTCCTGCGTCTCGCCTTTTCGGTGCCTACGGTTTGCATCGCCGACACCGCAGTACGACCAGAGTTGCGAAACCATGCGCTCGAAGAAGAATTCGCCGTCGGGCTGAACACTCGGCACGAGGAACTTCTTGTCCTCTTTGCCGCCTTCCTTGTAATTGAGGTTTTCCTCCCAGTGCATCGGGAACGCGATCACGGGATGGCCGACCTCGCCAAGAACACGAGCAACAATGTCAGCGCCAACGCCGGGCGTGGCAAGCCATTCAGACATGGCCGGACCAGAACAAACGTTCAACATCGCGTCGGTAGTTTGGCGCTGCGCTGCCTTTTCGGAAGCACAAAGCAGACCGTAAACCGACATGGCCTTCAAGGACTTGCGAATACGCTTGCGCTCGTCTTCGTCCATGAAGTCTGCGTCGATAAGAGAAACAACTTCCCCGTCGCTCAACGCCTCCAAATAGTCTGGATGCGTCTTTCCCAAGGGCTCTTCGAGACCGAAACACACATCCGCATAAATGCGGTTCTCGTGTCGAATCCGAGTGTCCTTGAGGTCCGTGAGGTTCCGGGCGTAAAGCCGGAGATCGCGGAAATCTGCTTGCAGTTGCTCATACATATTTATGACCCTTTCGGGATAGGTATCGGTTATATATACGGGTATTGCTTCTCGGGCGGATGGCCCTAGACCTAGGCTGCCTTTTGGGAAACCTTCACCTTGAGTGCCGCCTCTTCAAAGGTGTCGCTCTGCAGTTTGTCCAGTATCGCCAAGGGCTCCGAGTAGGAGCGGCGGAGTGCGTGATGGCCGTCGATGGCCTTGTCGATCTCGTCGATCTTGTTCAGGAAGTCCGCTCGAGTCATATGCTTGAAGAACACGAGACGACCGTTGATGTGGTGGCGTTGATCCATCACGGTCGGATTGAAGAAGTGAGCGTATGGACCCTTGATGACCTTGCCATCGTCGATGCGGGTGATCTGTTTGTCCTTCTCCTCTTCCTGCTTCTGCTCCAGCACCGCGTTCTTGCTACGGCCTCCAGAGTTTCGAGCACTCCATCTGAACATCGGGGTCAACCAAGCGATCAGCGCATCGGTGCCGACATTGCTGGTAACGAGTCCTCGGAACTCTGCGACAAGAGCGTCGTAGATCTCTTCCCGGTCGGCACCTTCGCGTGACAGACGATTGGAGACGGAAGAAGCAGTGGGAACTTCCGAAAGGGTGAGGGACTCGGTAATCATGACGGTCGCTTTCCGGCAGAGGTATTGGATTGATGACATTACAGATCAAGCGGCCGGCTGACAACCCTTTTTTCTGTCCCTCGGGTCTCTTCGCTCCAGAAACCGACACTGACCAGGAGTTAAGGGAAATAAAAATATCTGTGGCCAGATTCCCCTTGCAGGCTTCCAACATCTCAAGTACGCTTGAAGCATGCCTTCCATAAACGATGCACGCCTCGCCGTCCTAAATCACATCACCGAGTGGTTCATGGAATTCACGGACACTTTCGAACTAGAAGAGTCCACGATTGATGACCTGATCGAAGAAGCCGGCGAACAGGCGGCCCTCCTGATGGACTCCATGTCCATGGAGATTCAAGAACTCCATGCCGATAACGAGATGATCGTCAGCATCAAACTGATGGACATCGTCCACTTCCTCGACGAAAAATTGAACGAGACGTTAGTCGAAGACGTAGAACTGTAAACTGTCGCATGACCGTCCCCCTGCGATCCCGTGTGCTTCTTGGCGTCCTTCTATCCTTTATCTGGATCGGAGCCAATCTCGCCTTCGCCGGCTCTACCGCCACAGCAGAAAACGCATCCACATTCTCAGAAGCCTTTCGGGCCGCACCCGCTTCGGTACCCATCGAACAAGCGCCCGAAACCACCCTGTCCCCGCCGGTTACAACTTTGCCCCCCACGTCGCCGGCGGGGGCAACCACTATTCCAGCCATAACGCCCACGATACCCACCAGGATTCCGCTGGATATAAACCATGAACAAATGACCGGTACGGTGCCCCCACCACCGGAATACGTCAACTCCATGACCGGCCAGCAATACCGGTATTTCGAACGATCCCAAGAGGTCACCGACCTCCAGATCGAACTCGGCATGCAATCCGTTGACGGCGTCTACGGGCCGAAGACACGCAAGGCCCACGTTGAATCGCTTGGTGGCCCACACACCCTCCTCTATCGGAACTACCCAGAGTTTGGACAGGTGCTGACGCCATGTTCACACGAATGCGAGCCGGGTGACGGGCACTACGAACTCCCCACCTTGGGGGAACTGATCAACGAATACTTCAAGCCCGAAGACAGGGTGTTGGCACTCAAGATCGCTTTCTGCGAATCCAGCGGGCAAGCCCATCACATTGGTTCAGACGTGGTGTCGTCGGCTCTCGCCGTCGGCTGGTTCCAGCACCTCGCCAAGTACTGGGGGGAACGCTCCGAGAAAGCCGGATGGGGCGACTACCACCCGTTCCACGGACGAGCCAACGTCGCTGTCGCCTCGTGGCTGTTCTACAGCAGCGGCATCCATCACTGGAATCCCTCACGGCACTGCTGGGGTCCCACCGCGCAACCGCCGACCACGACCTCGACCCTCCCACCGTCAGCAGGAGCGTAAAAAGAGAAAACCCCCCGTGAGGGGGGCCTTCTCAAGATGGTGCAACTCCGAGAAGTTGACCGGTTCGCCGTACTACAAGAGTACTAGAAAGGGTCCTTCTCAAGCGCAGGCTCCGCTTGCTTGGCCCGAGGCGATGCCGTAGAAGCCTGACTCCCGCCTTCTCCGCGTCGCTTGCGAGTGAAGTCCTCGATAGAACGAGTCAGGACACCGATGTGATCGGCAATGAGTTCAACCTTGGAACGCTTGGTTCCGTCGTCGGCCTCCCATGTGCGCTGTTCCAGTCGGCCCTGAACGATGACGCCCACGCCCTTCTCCAAAACAGAGGCTGAGTCCTCGGCGAGGTAGCGCCAGGCAGCGACATCGAAGAAGGAGGTCTTTTCCTGCTTCTCGTCGTCCTTGTCTCGATAGTAATGGTTCGATGCGATGCCGAACTTCAGCAACGCCGCCCCACCGTCGGTGTACGTCAACTTGGGATCCGCAGTCAGATTCCCAATGATTATTGCGGGTGAAAATGCAACCATGTGCGCTCATCTCTCTTCTGTTGTGGGGGCACGCCCCCGTCGAAGCCCCTAAGGTAACACAAGCCGGCGCTTCCGTCGGGCATAATGTAGAAAGACCCCGGGAGACTCCTATGTCAGAACTTGACGATTCCGACGAACCCACAGGCCTTGACGACCCTGGCCCCACGCGCGAAGACCTCGTCAACTTCATCTCCGAGTTCGTGACCTCATCCATGAACGTCAGCCAGGTCTACCGATCCAACCTTGTAGAAACAATCGTTGGCCGGGTAATGAACGAGTTCGGCGAAGAGGGTCTGTGCGACCTGATGCTCAAGATCGACGAATCGGCAAACTGGATCTCAGACATCGTCCTTGACGGACCAGACCTAGACGAAATGATGTTCAAACGTCACGGCACCTTCGACGTGGACTTGGTGAGCAAGGCCCGAGAGACCGAAGGGCTCATCGAATTGAACCGAAAAATCTGGCGGCTCCGCAAAAAGTACGCCAGAATCATCGTCGATGAGATCTTCCTCACCGAAAACGAGGCTCCAGCACCCCAACCAGCGGAACCAGATCCTGACGGAATCTATTGAAAATCGTCGGACTGAACAGTCGGTTCTGGGAGAAACTGGTTTACATCTCGCCCCCGTTCAAGGGTTCTGAGGCTGAGGCCGAACGCAACATCTCCAGCCACACTTGGCAAACCATTCACCTCGCCACCCGATACCCAGAAGCATCCGACGATTGGGACCCGATCGAGGAATGCAACAAATGCGGAGTGCTAGGCGAATCGAAACGATCTCACTACACCTGTGGAACAGCGCCACCAGCAAAAAAAATTACTGAATAGATCCCGGCGGTTCAAACTCCTGAACACTAACTCCGTTAGAGAACAGGTGCGCCACAACCTGCTCCTGTTCCTCCAGACTCATATGCTCACAATCTTCCTTAAGGCCCGTCATCACGACATTGAGAACAGGCGCATCTTGAAACACCGCGCCGACACCCTGGGAGAAAGTGGCCTGATCCCCCCACACCACATGCTTCCCCAGCAAAGTGTTGTACGGCGTGCTCATCAACATGACTTCAGGCTCGCCGTGACGATTCGTTGAAACATGACTCGACGTGATGCATTCCACAACCTTGGGGTCATTCGCCGCGAACGCCTCCTGCAATTTCTTACCCTTAAGATTCCAAGGCGCCTTCGACATGTACCCCTCAGCGATAAAAGTAATCGAATCAGTCCAGTAAACCGATCTCATTACGTCGCAGATCATTCCCACCTTAGGGACCCGTTTAGACACAGGCAGTTTCATGTCGGCACGACTGAACACCATGATCACCGATAGTTGATCCCCCCTCCACCCCATGAACATGAAAGGGAGATCCTCGCCGATTCCAAATTCTTCAACCGCATTCTGCTTTGCGAGTTGCATGCTGGTAATAGCCAACGCAAGTTTGGCGTACACATCGGGGTAGGTGTCCATCGGGGATCAGATTACTTCAAGTAACCCTCAGCGGAGAGCAACCCGACTAACATAGGGTTATGACACAAAAGAAACCAGCCGCAAAAAAAGCGGCCACAAAAAAGACTTCCGCCAAACGCGCCCGCAACACGGACGGAACGTACAAAAGCGACGACAAATCGACCCCCGACGTGAACGAGTCCATCAAGAAACCGAAGGCTACGACCAAGCCAGGAACCAAAGCAACAACTAAGCCAAGGAACCCCGTAGCAAAACAACGGGAAGCAACAACCCCCAAAAAGCCCTACGCTCCGAAGCCCCCACCCATAAAGACGAAGCCCCCACCCATAAAGAAAGGTTATGTAGCAATGTCCAAGGACGCCACCCCCACAACACAAACCAAAAAATCGCGAATAGCCCGAATATGGACCTGGCTCGTCGGAGAATAATGAGTCGCGGAAACCTTGAAGACATCATCCTCAAGGCAGCACAAATACTCGGCGTCGACGCCAACACCCTCGACGAAACCGAAGCACGCAAAGCCCTACGCGACAACGTAATGCGCACCGAAAACAAACGCATACGCAAAGCCCGAAACGACACAACCCCCCAAAACAAAACCTAAACTACACTAGACCCCACCACCCAGTTTAAATAAACGGGACCACTGCCAACCCCCCAAGGAAAACCATGGCCACCACCGCCTCACTCCTAGAAACCTACCTCGTCAACCTCACACACAACTCCGAAGAAGAAGGCGACGACCACACCACCCAAACCACCACCATCATCTCCACCTGCATCGAAATCCTCCTCCAAGCCGACGACTACGTCGAATACGGATTCCCAATCGACGGCGACCAAATCGCCAAAATGGCCGACCGACAAAACACAACAAACCTTCAACGACAACTCCGAACCCACACACTCATCTGGCTAGGAATCACCATCATCACCGCCACATGGGCCCTAACCCTAGGACTCGCACTATGACCAACAACAACAACAACACAAGAAACCAACTAAAAAACATCCTCTTCGACGCCACCCTCGCCATATCAACCACCATCACAACAACCAAACCCCACGACAACTGATGGGCCACAGCCCCCCCACTCCCAACCCGAACCACCCCCAGACAGAAAACAACCAACCACAAACGAGATTAAACAAACCAGAACAAAGGAACAGAAAATCATCAACCGTGCGCACCCAGGCCGGTCACCCCTCGCCCGAAGGCCCCGACGATCGCATTCTCACCCAAACCACCCACCCCTCATCGCAATTCTCACACCCTCCACCCCCCTCCTTCGCTGAAGCCAACATCGAAGCCATCGCTCATGCCATCAACGCTCTCGTTTCCGACCTCACCCCTTCGCTCTCATCTCCTCTCAGCCCCCCACACAGCCATCCTCAGCCCTCTCACACACAATCACTACTCACAGCCCCACCCTCGCCTCAAACGTCTCGCCTCGCCTACATATACATGTGGTGTCGTGCCTTTGCCGCTGGCCATGTCCCTCCTCAGCGCCCCCCTCATCTGCTCACCCCATCGTCTCTGTTCAGAGCAGGCCGTTGGCTGCGGCGTCGCATGAGCCTCATGAGCCTGTGCATATGCGTATGCGTAGGTGCCCTCGGTGTGACGGCCGGTGTGGCAGTGGCCCTGCAGGACAACTACTCGTGCATTGGTGGTGAGCACACAGTGTGGGCCACAGGTGGCTCGGTGTGGAGTGTGGTGAGTCATCAGTGCAGTGGTAGCAGGCAGCATGCCTACGAAGCCGTGGTCTCATTGAACACACATGTCGAGCCGTGGCACCTGGTGCCCGGTGAGGTGTTGACCCTGCCTAGCAGCGGGGGGTAGGGGGTGGGGGTAGGGACCTAGAGGTCCATGCCCTCCACGGGTAACCACTTACCTAGTGGACACGCTGACTGAGGGAGCCGTACCTTGATCGGCATGATGCACTTGCATACCTTGCACTGCTTGGCCCATGGCCTGAACTCCTCGCATGTGAGGCAGATGGCGTACCTCTCGGCTGGCCTCACTCCTCGTACCTCACTAGCCTGACCCACTCCCTGACTGGTGGCCCGAGGATGGGGTCGTCCTCCACATCCTTGACGTAGGTGTGTAGTGCCTTGACCACTGAGGTGGTGAGGTCATACTTCTCGGCGTACTCAGCCCGCATGTCTCTGATCTCTGCCTGTAGAAGCATGATGGTTTCGGCGGCGTCACGGGTGGTGTGATGTACCTTCTCTGCCCCCTGCTGCTGTGCTGTGTGTGAGAGTTCGTATAGGCGTGAGAGCGTGTCGTCGACCACTGAGTCTTCGATCATCTCTCTCTCCTAGTACTCTCCCCCTACTGGTGTGAGGTGCTCAGGAGAGATTAGTCGAGTTCCCTCGCTGTCATAGGAGGAGGGCTCACCCTTCTCCCATGCCTCGTCGTAGTCGATCCAGCCCAGCACATCCACGTCCCTCAACTCTGGGGGTACAGCCTTGGCTACGAACAGCACTAGCCCCTTGCCTACCTGGTGCCGGCGTACAGCAGCGTTGAGGCTGGTACGCACCCGACGCACTTCGATGTTGCGCCCCACGTCAGGCATGTCCTTGTACTTGTGATGCTCGGTCGCATGCCATATGTGCCCATGCCAGTAGCGGTTGGTGGCCTTGGCTACAGCCAGTTCGCATACTGCTGCTGCCACCTGTGCAGTGCGGTCGTCCTCCATTCGTTCGGAGTCGTACCATGGCGCATTCTGCTTGCTCCAGTTGGCCGTGTATCGGCGTGCCCCTACATGCGAGGCATGCTCGTATTCCCACGTTTCGAGGTTTACCATCAACCCCTGCCCCTTTCTGGTATCTAGCACCCCTTCACCCTACCGATTTTCTTGTGGACACGCAAGGCCCAAAAAAGTTTTGAAGTTTTCGAAACCGTTTTTTTAGTGGACACTAGAGGCTGAAAAAAGTTTTGAACTTTTGAGAATCCGTTTTTTAGTGGACACGCAAGGTCGAAAAAAGTTTTGAAAAGTTGGCAACCCGTTTTTTAGTGGACTTGCGAGACGAGATTGCACCTTGGTCAACCGCTCAAACGGACATCACACTTGGTGCAGAAGGAAGCCCACGGGTACTCCTGCCGAAACTCCATGGGATGTGAGCAGTCGAGGATGTCGGTGACTTTGAGATTCATGGTGTCTCTGATGAGGGCAGATAGGGACACCTCGGCTTTCTCAGCGGCACGCTTCCATCGTTCTCTGTCGTTCTCGGTGGCCCGTATGAGGATCTGCTTGTCAGCAGGCCCATCGTCGTCGCTCACCTTGGTGGACACCGTGAGATCCATGCCCTCAGCGAGGTCGTTCATCGCAGCCTCGATGTTGTCACCGACAGGGACGAGGTGGTCCTGACCGGGGGCGAATGTCGCCACTCTGTCTAGAGGCTCATCGAGCGCAGGCCCCACGGGTAGATCAGGTACCTCTTCGGCCGCGTTCCAGTTGGTGGCGTCAGGGTGCAGTTTGTTCGCACGCGTGCCTACTCCTGATGGTGGACGCGAGTTTGAGGCTACTGGTGCAGGCAGGGGCGGTAGAGGTACCGACATGCTGACAGTTACCGAATCGTTTGCTGGTGTCGCCGGATCGGAACCTCGAACACCTATGGGATCACTTGCCATTTGTTTCCTCCACTATCTCTGCTTCTACTACGTCGCTGTCGTCATCGATTCGATGTTGGTATTTCAACAAGTCAGCAGAGGCCTCTGCACCCAACGCGCCCTCTACCTCTGTGGGTGAAACAACACCCGATTTGACCATGAGAGCCAACAGTTGTTTGGCTTCCTGCTCGGGTGAATGGGCAGTCGCGCTTGGTAGAACCGCCACTCCGGCCATGGCCAGACGTATCGATTCGCCGGCTCCGTCAAGACCGATCTTGACATCAACCTGTTTTTGTTGGACTTCCATGCCGAGCAGTTTAGACCGGCGATCCATCACAGAAAGCACCTGCTGGATTGCCTTCATATCCGGCTCCACGGAGACCTCTGTCCCGTCATCCAACGTAATGCGCCGATGTTGAGTCATTGGCCATATCGCAGACTGCAAAGAGTCGAGTCGCTCCAACTCCATGCGAAGCACCTCGGGATAAGCCAAAAGTGCCTCAGAGTTCAGTTTCTCAAGTTGCCGATTCACAGAACGGCCCACGACAGCAACGCTGCAACCGAATCTACGGGCAATCTCTTGAC